>Ga0315543_1000080_pt1 | contig 113371 bp, 112 predicted proteins | sample SalMarSW160210MG_2_FD_203098 | JGI IMG/M metagenome (GOLD analysis project Ga0315543, IMG submission 203098) | Salt marsh sediment microbial communities from the Plum Island Ecosystem LTER, Massachusetts, United States - Salt Marsh Sediment SW1601-210 ...
AGTAGCGTAGGCATTGATGAAGAAACTATTAAAAAATACGTTGAACATCAAGGTCACCAGGATTCAGGTCAGCTTCAATTGAAGCTGTAGCGAATTAGGACCCCGGGCATGCCCGGGGGAATCTATGCGAGATATCACGGAAAAAAAGAGGATCGAGGATCAACTTATCCAGACCCAAAGAATGGAATTCCTCGCCACTCTTGCAGGAGGCATTGCCCATGACTTCAACAACATGCTTATGGCTATCCAGGGGAATATTTCTCTCATGCTTTTAGGTAAAACACCTGATCATCCAGACTACGAAAGATTAAAAACTATGGAAAAGGGTGTCAGAAGTGGGGCAGACCTGACCAGACAACTCTTACGGTTTTCACAAGGCGGAAATCATGAGGCAAAGCTTACGAACATGAATGAACTCATTAAAACCCAAAACCGTATCTTTGGCCGCACCAGGAAAGAGATTAGTATTAGTGAAAAATATGAAAAGAATCTCTGGCCAGCAGAGGTAGACCAAAGCCAGATTGAGCAGGTGTTATTAAATCTTTATGCCAATGCCTGGCAGGCCATGCCCAAAGGTGGAGATCTTTCCATCTCAACAGAAAATGTGACCATTGATAAACAGGATACTATGGCATTTACGATAAAGCCTGGCAGGTATGTAAAGATCACTTTTGCAGACACGGGAGTTGGCATGGATGAGGCCACTCAACAGAGGATATTTGAACCATTTTTTACCACCAAACAGAGGGAAAGAGGCACAGGTTTAGGTCTTTCGACAGCCTATGGAATTACTAAAAGCCACGGAGGGATTATCAATGTGGCGAGTAAAAAGGGGAAGGGAACTACCTTTACCATTTATCTTCCCGCATCGGAGAAGCAACGCAAATAGGGGAAAGAATTAAATAAAAAAGTAAGCTTAAAAGAAATGGGGGATATATATGGCCCGTTTAGGACCGGATGATGTAAAAGAAATACTTCAAATCCTTGAGGATGCCATTCACCTTATGCCAAAACTCGACAAGATGGATAAAATACGAATAAGAAGTAAAATTAGAAAGCAATATAGCTGGCTTTCAACATTGAGTGATCCAAATGTTGATACGATTTATCGTAGATTGGAGGAAAGACTTTCTGATGTGTTTTCTTTATATCCTTTTGGATTTGCTGATCGGATCAAGAAAATCTTAGCGCAGAAATTAGCACATTTTCGTTCTGTGTGAAGTCTTGAAAAGATGGCAAAAAGGTTCTCATCGGGTTACTTTCATCGAAGTATCCATATATTTTTCTGATTGACAGAAGGTATATAATAAGTATAATAACTATATTATAATGGAATTCGAGTTTGATAGTCATAAAAACAAGAACAATAAGAGAAAGCATGGCATCGATTTTATTGAAGCCTTCAAGTTATGGGATGATCCTGATAGAATTGAAATCCCTGCATACACTAATGACGAGAAAAGGTTTGTAGCGATTGGGAAAATTGCCGGGACATACTGGTCCGGTATTATCACCTACCGTGGTGAAAAAATTAGGATCATTTCAGTGCGCCGATCCCGCAGGGAGGAGATAGAAATTTATGAAAGCTGATGAGCTCGATAAAAAATTTGATGATGGCGAAGATATTTCTGAATTCCTCGATCTTTCACATGCAAGAAGACCCGGGCAAGAACAGAAAAGAGTCAATGTGGATTTTCCAGTGTGGATGATCCACTATTTAGACAAAGAAGCCAAGCGCCTTGGTGTACCCCGACAATCCATTATTAAGATTTGGATTGCTGAAAGATTAAAAAATATTTCGACCTGACCTTAGTTCACACAAGGCCTTCCTATGGCCGTAATGAATCTTCTATTCCTTGTCCAGTAACTATCTGACTGACAAATGAGTCTTACATTAGCTTTTTTCAAAGATAATCGTAATGTCTTTTTCTTAAAAAAACGAAAAAGAAAAATACTTTCATAAAAAAATTTTCTATTTTTGATTCAGGTGAGTTTATCAAAGGAATAAAATCCTTATAAAGGAGAAACGCAGCAATGGCAGCCGAATTGTCTGAAAAGCGACATTCACAACGTGTGTCCCTTGCACTTCCCATCAATGGAAAGCGCCTGGGGAAATTGCTTCACAGCCATTCTTTCCAGGGCCACACCCAGGATGTGAGTTATGAGGGGCTCTGTATTAAGATAGACAGCACTAATGGATTTAAACCTGGTCAGGATGTAGCATTCAAGACAAGACTGTATCCGGGTGATTTTCTCCTTAAGGCCCAAGGGAGGGTGTGCTGGATTAATGGTATGCCTGATCCTGATTGGCCCGTCAATATGGGTGTAAAGATAACCCACATGCACCGCTATCGGCTCTGGGTTGAGAGGATCGAGAATAAAATTATTGAGACCGTGGTTAGTAATACCCGGCAATAATGTGTGAAGCATACATAAAAGAGGGGGCTTCGTCCGCTTTTAAAAGTTATTTTTCATGACGTGGGACTTTTTTTATGACCAATAACCCAAGCTATAAAACATTAGAACAAAGCATTAAGGAGTTGCAGCGCGAAGCTGCTGAGCTCAGGCAGTCTGATGAAGCGATATGGGAAGGCGAGGAGAAATACCGCACCCTTTTTGATGAATCAAGAGATGCGATCTATATTACCAGTCGAGAGGGTAAATTCCTTGATGTCAACCGGGCCTTATTAGAGCTATTTGAATATACAAAAGAAGAAATGATAGATAAACTCAATGTAGAGGAAATATATGTGTATCCTGGTGATAGAGATATGTTTCAGAAGGAAATAGAGAAAAATGGATCAGTGAGAGATTATGAGGTAAAATTCTGCAAAAAGAACGGCACAGAGATGGACTGTTTACTTACCGGTACTGTTAGGCGCTCCAGCACGGGAAGGATATTAGGATATCAGGGTATGATTCGGGATGTCACCGAGCAAAAGCGTATTGAACGTCTTCGCGATGACGTTCAACGCATGATGCGCCACGACCTCAAGAGTCCTTTGATAGGGATCATTGGACTTGCAGGGCTGCTCCTTAAAACCAAAAATCTTACCGACAAACAGGATAGCGCATCACGCATGCTACAGGAACTCGGGGAGAGAATGCTTGGATTCATTGATCGAACACGCGATCTCTTTCAAATGGAGCAGGGGAGCTATACGCTCAAGCCCCAGGAGGTTAATATTCTTAGCGTGTTACAGAGAATAAAAAAAACACTAAAGCCTCTGGCATTAAAAAGAAACACGAATTTTGTGTTCACCATGTATGGTCAGCCTACTCATCTTAAAACTAAATATGTGATTCTGTGTGAGGAGGCCTTAGTTGAAATCATGTTTGCCAATCTCGTTAAGAATGCCATCGAAGCCTCGCCCGAAGGCGGCACCATTCGCATTTCTATTGATACTGTGGAGAGGTCAGGGCAGGGTTTTCATAGTATCGACATTCACAACATCGGTGTCGTACCTTTGGAGATATGCGAGAATTTCTTTAAACCCTATACGACCAGCGGTAAAGATGGTGGCACTGGACTGGGAACCCACAACGCTCTACTCGTAGCCCGCACCCACAAAGGCGATATCAGGTTTACAACATCTGAAGATGAGGGTACCCACGTAACAGTTCACTTGCCTATAAATGTTGACGAATAACATGCAGTACAGCTTTGTGTCTTCAGCGCCAGCATGGTATTTCGTGGTTTGGGCCTTATCGGTCTTTAAGGATTCAGAAAGGGATTGTAAGAAGCGATAATTAACGCTATCTATGATGCAGTAAAGGCAGGGTCATCGTGACAAGCCGATCGCTTAACGTGTTGAAAACTTCTTAACATTTGTCTCCCTATCGGGTAAAATCTGGTAGGGGGATTTCATTGCTCAAAGGACCAAACCAGCTCGATGAACGTGTCCCGATGGAGGTCGGCACGATTCAGGTCAATTTCTGCAAGAATCCGCAATGCCAGAATTTCGGCATTCCGGCTAGCACGACAAGACAGCCCAGAGGCCGAGGAGCAGCGGAGCGTGGTAGGGATACTTATAGCATAGTTGGCTCAGGCCGAGGCACGCCCATGCTTCGGTGCAGTTTTTGCGGCCAATATCCAACGATAAAGAGTAACAAAGCCATCCATGAAGAGCTGAACCGCTTTTGGAAGCCTTTTGATACCATAGCTATCTCGACCTGTCCAAACCAAGACTGCCCGAACCACCATATAGATATAGAAAAAGGTAAGACTCACTATCACTCGTTCGGACGGACAAAAGCAGGATCTATACGATATCGTTGCAAGGCGTGCGGCAGAACATTCGTTACCGCTTCATCGCCCACGATCCGGCACCGAAAACCCCACAAAAATGCCGCTATTTTTCGTCTTCTCGTCAATAAGGTGCCTTTCCGTCGTATCTGCGAGGTGGAAGGGATCACCATGTCCACTCTCTACCGGAAGATCGATTTTATTCATCAGCAGTGCACAGGTTTTGCAGCTGAGAGGGAACGCAATCTTCCATCCATGTCGTTTGCCCGCCTCTATATTGGAGTTGACCGGCAAGACTATATGATCAACTGGTCGGACGCCAAGGACCGTAGAAACATCGTTTTCCGTGCTGTCGGCAGCGCTGACAACACAACCGGTTATGTCCTCGGCCTACATCTCAACTTTGATCCCTCACTGGATCCGGACGACATAGAGAGAGATGCGATTGCCTCAGGTAATTACAAAGTAAAACCGGCCTACAGGCAACATGCCCGTCTCTGGCTCCGACGGGATTACATCGAGGCCATCAAGAAGACCCGAGCCCGAAGATTTGGCATACATGCAGAATCTCTGAGGGGGAACATAGCTGCTACATATAAGGACGTTGCCAAGAGGGATGATGTCGAAGCGTTCGACAGTCTAGATGACGATCTTACTCTTCCGAAAAAGGGGATGCAAGTCCGTGGAGAATACACCATGTACGGGCACTTTTTCTTTCTTAGGAAACTTCTCGATAACACAGAAAAGGTCCGTTTTTTTCTCGATCAGGACTCAGCCTTCCGGGCTGCTTGTCTGTCGGCATTTTTCGATAGGATCAGGGAGGGACGCTGTGACGCCTTTTACGTGCGGATCAACGCCGAGGCCACCATTGACGAAAAACGCCGGATCTTGGCAGACAATCGACGTCGCATGGCAGCAATGAAGCAGTTGCATCCCGACCTGAAGGATTGGCAGGTAACACTCCTGATGATAAAGGAGAAAATGGCCCAGATGGTCAACATCGGGAAATGGCAGGATCGTTGGGTGGAACATCCGTTCCCGAATATGAGCGAGCCCGAAAAGGCCATGTGCTACTTGACGGATATCCAGGGGTATGACGAGGACCATCTTGCCTGGCTCTACAACAAGGCAAGCCTCCATGCCATTGACCGCTTCTTCATGCAGGTCCGAAGGAGATTATCGCTGCTAGAGAGACCGGTCAGCAGTTCGGCAAGCTTGGGCCGCCGCTGGTTCGGCTACGGCCCCTACAAACCGGTTATGGTTGGCAAACTGCTGGATATCTTCCGCGTCTTCTACAATTTCGTTGAAGTTGGCAGGAACAAGCAGACCCCGGCAATGCGGTTGGGACTGGCAAAGGGCAAGATAACTGTTGAGAATATTATCTATTATCAGTGACAAAGCTGTTTAGAATTTTTCAGTCAGTAAAGCATCTGCCCGTTGCGGAAGATTTCTTCCAAAAAGAAAAGAACCGCTGATACTCAGCCAGCAGTCCTTTTTCACTTTTCTTCAACACGTTAAGCGATCGGCTCGTCATCGTGATCCTGCCTTTTTTTTGTGAACGTGCTCTTTTCACTTGTGAATAGCAAAATAGATAGAAATATCGTATAATTTTTGAAGCGATGATGGAGAGCAGTCCTTTCAGAAAAGCTCATCCTCGTTTTAAGGTGAAAAGAATTGCCAGGTTTTGTGAAGATATCGTATAATGAGCGCCATGTTGAATGAGATGGATACCAAGAAGTCCTTAAATACACAGCTATTTTCCTTTATCATCCTTTTTCTCTGGGGGGTATCAATCAGCATGGTATGCTACCTTTCTATTGCACCCCGGGTAGAGTTCCCAATAGGTTTCAGGTGGGCTGATGTCGTATACCATTTTTGTGCCTATCTCTGGCTTTCTTTTCTTCCGTTTATCAGCTTTCGAAGCGTTCAGGGTGCATGGATATCGGCATTGTTGATGATTCCGCTTGGCATCGGGCTTGAGTTCGGTCAACATTTTGTGCCAGCGAGAGTTTTTTCAATAATGGATATGGCTGCTAACTCCTGTGGTGTCATGGTAGGTATTGTGTGTGGTCTATATTTGAGGTCAATATTTAGGAGTACGAGATATTAGATACTTGATATTAGATACTTGATATTAGATACTGGATACTTGATACTGCGTGCTAGATACTCGATACCTGAATATCTAAAATTTTGCCCCGACCGCAGAAAGCCCCGTCTTTAGCCGTGGATGAATGCGCTGACGGTCGGGATGTCGTGACACTAAGTCCCGCCGTTCGCGAAGCGAATCGGCAAAACTAAGTGGTGCCACGGGCTTGCCCGCCAGAAGTAAGGCGGACTTGCCCGTGGGGCTCCACTAAAAAGTGGAATTTAATTTCCCATAATGCTGTATACTTTTACACATTTATCACATAGACTTTTTATATGTTACTCTAACTGTCTGAAATCTGGTGTAATTTTTCACACGCATAATTTTGCATATATTTTGCTACTATACTTATCTGGATACGTTTATCTTTCATTTGTAAAAAAGCAAGGATAGCGTCTTTTTTAAAAATTACTTGTGAAAGGCTCGATTCTGGGTGTCGATATAAACAATAGAGACTGAGCGTGGTTTTGGACTGAGCCTTTTATATATAAAAATTAAACGGTATATCAATATGTTGTAGTTTACATTTAATGTAACACTTAATTATATCCAATTCATTTGACATTTTTCTCATGATCATTTAAATTGCTAATCTCTAACTACAATTAATTTTTTTGTAACTCATTTATGTGGAGTAGCGTAATGAAGCGATATATTGTTATCCTCATGATGTGTTGTATCTTTACCATGCCCGCCTTTTTTACAGCCCATGCACAAAAAATAGTTCAGGCTCAGGGAACTGCGTCGGTTCAGAAGGATTTTGTTGCTATTGCAAGGGATAGAGCGATTTCTGATGCCCAGAGGCTCGCTGTTGAGCAGGCAGTTGGCGTAATGATTAGTAATGAGACGCTGGTGGAAAATTATCAAGTGATATCTGATAAGATCCTGCAACAATCAAAGGGATATATTCAATCCTATGAGATACTTTCCGATCAAAGGCAAGGGGATATCTATAAAGTGACCATTCAGGCGGTTGTGAGTATAGGGCAGATTAGAAATGACCTTGAAGCCATTCGCCTGATTATTGCAAGAAAATCCAAACCTCGCTTGATGATTCTCTTTGACGGAAGAGATCAGGAGGATTCTATCGCTGAAGCCGGTATGACAAAATATTTTTTATCAAAGGGATTTAAATTAGTTGATTCAGATACTGTCAGAAAAAATTTAGAACATGACCGTCTTATGAGCCTGGCTCGTGATCCACAGGGTGCAGCTCAGGTCGGGCAGCGTTTTGGAGCTGAGGTGATACTTTTATGTAGCGTGGAAACCAGCAGCAATCCGTTTAGGGTTGGTGATGTTGAAATGTATTCCAATCGTGCGACGATATCTGCGAAGGTAGTCAATGTTGATACAGGGGCTATTATTACCACTGGAAGCGAGACAAAACGAATACCTGGCATTCAAGGTTTAATCCAAGCCACTACAGAACAGAGCGCTGAGTTGCTGGCCGGCACATTAATGAATGATATTTTAAATCAATGGTCATCTGAGTTAACGAATACGGTTGAGGTCAAACTTTTTGCCTCACAATTTCACTCTTTTGATGAGTTAAGCTCATTTAAGACGTTTCTGACGAATGAAGTCCGGGGAATAAAGGACATACGGCTGAGATCATATGCCCAGGGAAGGGCAGAGATGGAGTTAGATTTTCAGGGTGATACCCAGTCGTTAGCCAATGACTTAGAAGGTCGAAATGTAGGTAGCAGGTCCATTACAATATCTGAAATAAGCCAGAACAGGCTGGAGATTGGGCTTTCACCATAATTATGACGTTTTTCAGAGTGCTAAAAAACCAATCAAGGATATAACCTATTCCTATTTACTGGTCATATACGAGAGGTGGTCTATTTTAAAGAGGAGGGGAATATGAAAAGAAAAGGCTTGCTCGTAGCCGTTATTATATCCTTCATGTTTGTATTTGGATGTGTTGCAGGTCAGAAAAATTTTAACACTGGCCAGGAACTCAGTAAAAAGGGACGCTGGGGTGATGCGATAGGATTTTATGAGAATGCACTGAAAGAAAATCCGCAAAACAAGGAATATGCGCAGTCTTTAGCCAAGGCAAAAAAGGAATTGGCGCTTGTTCATTACAGAAAGGCGAAAAAACTATTGGCAGATAACCCGGACTCTACCTTTCCAGAATTAGACAGGATTGTGAAGGAGGCAGAGCGTGCTCACGGTTTAGATCCACAGAATAGCACGATCACCACTCTGTTTAGTGATCTTGTGAAAAGAAAGGATGCTCTATTAGCAACTATCGCATCTCTGTACACTCAGGCAAATTCCCATGTGGCCAACAAGGAGTGGATGGATGCTATAGAGAAATTAAGAAGAGTGAAAAAATTATTTCCAGGATACGAAGAAACACTGGATAAATTGGCCACGGCAGAAAAAAATGCTGCGCAAATAATTTATAAACAAGGGATAGAACTCAGCAAAAAAGAGGACTGGGGGATGGCGGTAACTGCCTTCAAAGCGGTTATTGAAATCGATCCGGATTATTATGATATACAGCAGCTTTTTAAAACCGCTAAGGCCAATGATAGTGTCAATTATTTCATCAAAAAGGGAGATGAAGCAATAGGGGCAAGAAATTGGGATAGAGCGATCTTTCTTCATGAAAAGGCGCTGGAATACGAGCCAGACAATGAACAGCTTATAAAAAGAATTGACGCATTAAAACGAAAAGGTGGCCAAGCCCATTTTGATAACGCAATGAAACTTTCTTCCCAAAGAAAGTTGAAAAGAGCGGTTGAGGAATTGCGTGTATCGTTACAATATTCTCCTTCTCTTGTTGAGAGGCGTCTTTATAAAGATTTTATTCACAGCCTCTGTCAGAAACTTGATCAGAGGAGTGATGTGTATGTAGAACTAAAAAAGTGGGGCAATGCACTTGTATGGCTGAAGCAACTGGACAGCATTAATCCTGACTATAAGGGACTTTTTCGTAAATTACAGCTGGTAGAGGATAAGATTAAAAAAAGGATCAGGAAATCTATTGCGGTCTTTGACTTTTCGTATCCGATTGATAATAAGGATGCAGGCAGGATAATAGCCAGCAAGCTCGTCACCTTTTTATCCAAAAATGCAAGTGGGGATTTGAAGATTATTGAGCGGGAAAACCTGCAATCTATCTTAAAAGAGATGCAGTTAGGTCAGACCGGGCTGGTCGATATAGATACCGCAAAAAGAGTAGGCAAGATGAGAGGGATAGATACGTTTATCCTGGGAGATGTGTTGCATTTCTCATCTAAGACTAAAAATTATCCAAGTACTAACACTGTCAGGGTTCAGATAGATACCCGAACAGAGAGTAATCCGGCATTTGAGAGATGGCGGATCGTGCATACCAATCCCACTGAGGAGGAGATGAAAACAGCTCCACCCATGAAAATAGAAAAACCAGTGTACCAGCTTTTCACCTATGAGACTGGGACCAGTAAAATAATGAGTTTTGTAGAGATAGCCTATAAATTAGTCGAGACTATGACCGGAGAGAACATTTTTGCCGATACTGTTTCCGGTAAACTTGGAAAACAAGATGACTATCATCATGGGCTTCCTGCAGCAAATATCAAAGAAGATCCATTAGAACTTCCCGCAGAGTTGGAGGTATTAGATACGCTGACGAACCAAAAGGTCTCAGAGGTGAGTTTAAGTATTTTAAAACACTTCCAGAGCCTGGAGTTAGTCTATTTCAATGAGGGAGAGAAACAATTAAAAAGGCGTAGATACGAAGATGCCATAGAGGGGTATACCGATGCTATCTATGATGAGCGCCTTAAGGGTATCGCAAGTCCAATATCTAAAAAATCCACTGAGATGATTGCCACACTGGCTCAGGATATGTAGTGAGTGGATAGTAATTCATGTGTACTTAATCTGTGTAGGCGAGGTGATGAAAAAAAAATCATTTCCCTATTTTTTTTGGGCTTTTCTGTGTATCATACTTGCCCTTTATCCAAGGCCAGCGCATACGTATACGGCAAAGATTGCTGTGTTCAACTTTAATGTGCTTAACTTAGATGCCAGGGGGTATGACGCAACTGTTACTAATACACTCATCGACTCTTTACAAAAAACATCATCTCTCAACATCCTTAATCGTAAAGAATTAGAGTCCTTTTTATACCTTAATGATCTTCAGCAGAACTGCGATCTTTCTAATGTCGTTACTATCGGAAACAGGCTTGGTCTGGATATGATTGTTGCAGGTACTGTCAAAAAGAATGGCCTGGTAATCGAAATTTTTTGTAAGGTTGTAAACATAGCGGAGAAGTCCTTTGTATATACTAAAAAGGTGAGATCGTTTGGAGATTCAGGCTTACGGGAGGAAATTAGGCGGCTCAGCAGTAACATATCAAAGATTATTACCATAAAAATGGGTGATGCAATAAAAGCATCCTCAACAACAGGCAGGTTAGCACATCCAGTAAAAATAGTCTGGAGGCCGGGGAGTTCAAAAATCGGTCTTTACTGGGAAGGTGGTTCCGATTCAAAATCTCAAGGCTACAAAATCTTCCGCAGCCAATCAGAAGACGGCCCATTTGTAAAAATAGCACAGGTAACGAAAAACAACTATGTTGATGAGGGCTTAGAGAAAAATACTGCATACTATTATAGAATTAAGGCATTCGATACAAAAGGTAAGGAGAGGGATTTCTCCGCAACTATCCGTGCTGAAACGGCAGTAACTCCAAATCCTCCTATTATTATCAACACCGAGCCTCACGTAAAGAGTATCGAGATACTATGGTCACCGAATCCAAGCAAGAGCCCTGATCCACACAAATTAATGGGATACAAGGTGTATAGGTCAAAGACAGAAGGGGGCCCTTATGCGGAGATAGCTAATCTGACGGAAAAAGATTTAGGCAGGGGGATTGATACCGCTGCCGATATAAAGTATCTGGATAGAAATCTGGCTGATGGAGAGCAACATTACTTCAAGGTAAGCGCCTACAATGAAAAAAACCTGGAAAGTGATCTCTCAAGTGGTATGAAGGGCAGCTGCCTGCCTGTAGTCAAGGGGGTTGTGGCCACAGGAGATATGATACGACAGCTCGAACTGAGGTGGACTACCGCTACCTCGAAGCATGTAAAAGGCTATGTTATTTACAGGAGTATGTCACCTGAGGAAGGATTTTTAAAAATAACAAAAATTATTGGTCGTGAGACTGATAGTTTTATCGATACCGAAGGCCTGGAAGATAAAACAACATATTACTACAGAGTTTCTCTTTTTGAAGATGATGAAAGAGTGGGGACCATGTCAGATGTGGTGCCAGCTACAACAAAGGGACGTCCTCCAACACCAAGGAGACTGAAGGCAAAAAGTGGGTTGGCTAAAATGGTAAAGCTTCTGTGGAATATGTGTACCGAAAAGGAGGTCAAAGGGTATAAATTGTATCGCTCAACCGCAAGGGAAGGGGAATATATTCCGATTAAAACGATAGATAACCAAAATAAGAACAAGTACCTTGATAAGGGAACCAAGGGTATACTATTTTCTGTATTCAGTGGAGGTGGTTTCTTAAAGGACAACACCACCTATTATTATAAGGTGACATCCTATAATAAGGTAGACATTGAAAGTAAGCCATCAGACATAATTTCCGCAACTACCAAACCGCGGCCTGCCAGACCTTCTGGATTCGGAGGGGAAAGCCTTCATGTGAAAGAAATACCCCTTTTCTGGCAGCCAAATCCAGAGGATGATATCGCAAAATATCATATCTTCAGGAGTTCAGGTGATGAAAAAGATTTTTCTGAAATAGCCTCAGTTGAAGGAAAGACATCTTATGTAGACAATAGGCTTGAAGATGGCTGTGAATATAGATATAAAATGACAGCCGAGGATAAGGATAGCCTCATAAGTGATTTTTCAGATACAATAACCAGCAAAACAAAACCTAAACCAAAGGCACCTACAGGGCTAAGTGCATACGTTGAACAAGACAAGACAGTTCTTACCTGGTCACAAAACACAGAGTCGGATATTACATCATACAATGTTTTTGAAAAAGGATTTTTAGGTCCACGAAAGGTAGACACGGTGAAAGAGCCGCAATGCAGTGTAGTTTCTCCTAAATCAGGAAAGAGTAGGGATTACACTGTAACAGCGGTTGATAAGGATGGCTTAGAAAGTAAGCCAAGTCAGTCTGTCACTGTAGTTGGAAAATAGCTTCAATGGACAATTATCAATTATCAATCATAAATGATCAACGGACAACGGACAATACAGAAAAATATTTATTACTGGGAGTTTCAACGTAGCGGAGTTTCAGTACATGTTGCCTCTTCACATAGAGGCGCAGTCATGGTAAAGTTAGATTTTGCAAAGGAAAATAGTTTTATGACTGAGCTAATTTTCTCTGCGCCGAACGCTGAATTAATTGAAGATCGTACACATAATGAAGGCCTCATAGGAATTATCGAGGCATATTTTAAAGGAAATAATCCATCAATTAATGTACTGTGGGACATCAATGTGACCCCCTTCAGGTATAAGGTTTACAGGAGTGCATGTACAATACCCTATGGTGAAACAAAAACATATAAAGATGTTGCATTCATGGCAGGTACCCCAAATGCGGCACGGGCTGTTGGACAGGCATTAAAGAAAAACCCCCTTGTCATTCTTATCCCGTGTCATAGGGTAGTTGCGGTGAATGGTTTAGGTGGTTTTAATTCAGGAATTGATATGAAACGATATTTATTCGCCCTTGAGCAGGGTGAAAAGAGTGTAGGGAGAATTAATTATGCAACCTAAAACAGCGTATATTTTCCCTGGGCAGGGATCTCAATATTTAGGAATGGGACATGAGTTCTATGATAATTTCGAGATTGCTGCCTTTGTCTTTTACAGGGCAAACAGGTTACTGAATAGGGAGTTTGAAAAGATAATATTCGGCAAAATACCTGACAAATTTCGTGATAGAGTCAGTCATGTCGATGAGCTTGGCATTAAAAGAGGGCTTAAAACCCATTTAGATAAACAGGTTCAGATCGCTACCTATATTTCCTCGTGGGCAGCCTTTTCAGCATTTAGAGAAAGATTGGAGGAAGAAAAACTAAGTCTCAATCCGGAAGTCATGGCTGGGCATAGTTTTGGTGAATATACTGCACTTACTGCAGCAGAGGGTATGAATTACGATACTGGCCTGCAACTGGTTAATCAACGCCAGAGTATCATGACCTCGTGTGCCAAAGCTATTGATGGTGGACTGGTAGCCATCATAAATAAGAATAGGGACATTACTCAGGAGGATGTTCGAAATATTACATACTACGCAGGAAGAGAAATCTTGCACATAGCCCTTTATAACTCACCCAAACAGAATGTCTTTGGGGGTACAAGTAAAAACATCGGTGCAGCAAAGCAGTTACTCAAGGAATCAGAATTCAGAGCGATAGATTTGCCGGTTTTGGGTCCATGGCATACACCGCTTATGGTTGCTGCCAGTGAGAATTTAAAAAAGTATATCGAAGAAAAAGAGTTTTCTTTTAAAGAGTTTGAAACACCTATTATCGCAAATACCTTGACAGATGATGACATTGATCCAAAGATCATCACTCACCCTGATGAGATCAAAGAAGAGCTTATACATCAGCTGGATCATCCGGTTTTGTGGGCTCAGACCATTAAAAAAATCGTTAAAGAATATAAGATAACACGGATCATTATCTTTGGGCCGGGCAAGATAACACAAAAGATAATAAATGATGAGTATCCTGATGTAAAGGTGTGTCGAATAGAGGATTTAGACACATTAGGAGAAACGATGTATGAGATAAAATATCCTGGGAAAAAAAAGGAAGAGCCCTCTGAAAATACACAACCTCTGGATGAATAAATCAACAAAGGTTTTTGCTGCCTGACTACTTGTGAGGAATCTCGCTTACCCCCACTTTCTTGTAGAAAAGCTGCTCGAGGGCAATTTCATAGTCCCGCGATCCTCTAATAAGGGATTTATTGCGGGAGAGCTGTTTCACTATTACTTCTTCAGTCCTTTCAAATTTTTCATTCACCTGATTGATGATACCGTCTATTAACGTATAAATTTCAAGGTCAGTTCCATACACGTCTATCACATTGGGATCATTGATCATTACTTCCAGGATGTATTGCGTTAAATACAGGGCATATGGATTTGGACGAGGGACAAGGGTTCGTATAGGTGCAGTGAAATATTTAAAGTCAAACTCACTACTTTTATATGCCTTGTTAAGGCCCTGCATGATGAGATCAGAAACTGCTTGAGAATTTTCTGTCTCAATTATCTTGTTAAGGAGGATGGCTTGGGAAACCTTATTATGAATTTCTGATAGCTTAAATTTAAAAAACCGGTCTCTCCGAAAGGATTCCCTTTTTTCCTTGCGCTCTAATCGATTTATTAATTTGTCCTGGGTACTTCCACTATATCTATATTTCATTTTTTTATTACTGCGTAACGCCTTTCTTAAAAAAGGTTATGGTATGGTATATTGCTTACTCCAGGGCTCATGTGTCTGTAGGAGGTGCTTTTTTCGATACCTCTTTCGACGCATTTTTGGTGTCATCCCTTTTCGGTTTCTTTTCTTTATCTTCTTTTTTTGCTGGTCTATTTTTAGATGCCCCTGATGCGTAATCAGTTACATACCAACCTGAGCCTTTGAGATGAAAGGTATTTTGTGAAATAATCTTTTTCATCGATCCACCGCATATCTCACATTCCCCTAAAGGTGGATCAGAAAATCTTTGCCACATCTCAGTTATGTGGCCACATTTACTACATTTATATTCATAGATGGGCATTATTTATTCTCCATGTGTCATACTCATCACACCATACAGATATCAATATTCATTTTATCAGGGTTATAAGAACCCAGAATATATGATAGGTTTGGTAGCGATAATTGTTGCAGGATTTCAAAGGTTGTGTGATTTACGATTTTTTCCTCTTCTATCCTGTTATTCTCCTCCGGAGTATCGAATCTCACTCGAAATTGACAGAACCGTACAATATGCACCAACTCATGGGTGAGTATATACGCCAAAAGGGGGAGAAGTTTAATGTTAGTGTCCCTTTGAAGGGCTTGCAAAATGTGGTGATCCTGCAAATAAATAAGGTAAAATTCATGTCGTTTATGAAGGGGCTCTATTTCTGCTTTGCCGTCTGAGATATATTTCTTCAATAGGGCGAAGACATTATCTTTAATTTCTTCGCCGAATAAAGAAGAAAGAGTTCTTATATCAAAGCGATTCCTTTTCCACTGTAAGAGCGATAATTTAAAATAGTTGCTCGTCATATCTTCAGCAATATCTAAGGCGTCCCCAACAACACTCAACTGATTTTTATTAAAATATTGCAGAGTCATAATACATATAAAATAATTCGAAAAATGAATATGTCAATACTGTTTATAAAATCCATATGGTGGCGGTGCAGGGACTCGAACCCCGGACACTACGGATATGAGCCGTATGCTCTAACCACCTGAGCTACACCGCCATGGTTGCTTATTATTGATAAAAATCCTTTTTTGTCAATCAAATAATACTACCCAATCCCTTTGATGTAGGTCATCAATGATTGACAATAGCAGGAAGATACATTAAAGAAATAGAAAACGTTAAAGTTCTTACAAGGAGCGTACATGAAATGCCCATATTGTGATAAGGAGATTCCCGGTATGACGTGCCCTGCATGTCAAAAATCAATTCCTGAAGAGAGCAACTACTGCCTTTATTGCGGGGCAGACCTGCACAGTACTTCCATAGAAGAGGATGATACAACGAGTGCTGGAGATGTAAATAGTATTGATTTTGAGGATAGAATTCCCTGTTCAGATGGAAATTGCATTGGAATAATAATAGATGGAAAATGCAATATTTGTGGAAAACGGTATAAGGGCAAAAAAAAGTAGGCATTTTAGGCGGGAATTGGCTTATTATATGTATGAGTTACAGATAATTACGCAATTTGCAGCTGCGCATCAGTTGAGAAACTATAGGGGTAAATGCGAGAAGCTTCATGGGCATAATTGGCGGATAGAAGTTTTTGTTGAGGGAGAAAAACTCAATGATACTGGGCTATTGATAGATTTTAAAGAGGTCAAAGATGCTACACATAGAATCCTGGAAGAACTTGATCATTCATTCTTAAATGAACTTTCCCAATTTAAAGAGCAGAATCCCTCGTCAGAAAATATTGCTGCCTATATCTTTACGCGGTTAAGCAACGAGCTTAATAATACAAATATCAAGGTCAGTAAGGTTACAGCCTGGGAATCAGACTCTGCAAGCAGCAGTTACATTGGCTAATGATATATATTCAACTTGAATAATTTTTTTTAATAAAAATTCGTGCGCGATTCACATGCATGAATCCACTGTACGCAAGGCTTTTCAATGAAAGCCATGAATGTATGATCTAGAACGCTGTTTCTCTTAAATAGTGCACGGTAAAAGGTTGATGTATGAAAAACGATTTTACCGAAAAAAGATCAGAACCCCGAAGCATCATAGATCAATATCATAGTGTAGAATTTTCACTACGTGACTGCGCGTTTACGTATCAATTCAAAATTTGGGATATATCATCAAAAGGAATATGTGTATTGGTAAAGGAAGATTCTAATTTATTGAATTATTTAAAGGTTGGCTCTGTATCGGAACTGAAATACTACACGAATAATGCCTTAAAACCTATTGAATACTTGAAAACAAAGATCAGGCATATCACGAAAGATGAAGAAGGAAAATTTAAAGGGCTTTATTTGGTTGGATTATCTATTCTTGAACCCCCAAAACTCTAATCAACAACGATTTATACCGACGGTTTTTCTCTCCTACCGGATATTTGCATAAAAGTTTGCTATTTTTTGGCGTTATATGATATGAAAAAAATACCTATGACCCAACAAAGAAAATATGACGTGAAATTTAAGGCCTCTCTTTCCCTTTTACTTACCATACTACTGCTCCATCTTTTTATAGCCTCTTCAGATTCATCTGAAAAGTTTCCTAAACCGAAGGGGGCTATCAATGATTATGCCGAGGTTATTACTCCGCAATATGAACGCCCTATGGATCTGCTTGCCCGTGAAGTATTGCAGAAGACCGGGACCTCTGTCGTTGTTGTCACCTTGAAAAGTATCGGAGACAATGACCCTGCTGATTATGCAAACAGGCTGTATGAGGTCTGGGGTATTGGAAAAAAGGGGGAAGATAAAGGGGTGCTTATTTTGCTTGCTGTTGAGGAAAGGAAGGTACGGATTGAAACTGGCTATGGTGTTGAAGGAATCTTACCTGACGGACTCGTTGGTGAGATACTCGATACGTATGTAGTACCGTATCTTAAAAAAGGTAACTACGACAAGGGCCTGTCAAACGCCCTTGTAGCTGTATCATCAGTGATCGCAAAAGATGCAGGGATTTCTCTCACTGGAAGCAGCACAACAAACTATCAAACGAAAAAAAAGATAAAAGAAAAATCACGCATCAATCTATTTTCTGTTATTCTGTTTTTCATCGTTTTGACAATGCTCCTTGGTACAAGGCGGGGAAGGACAATACTTCCCTTCATCCTGCTTATGCTTTTAGCTGGGGGCAGAGGCGGTGGCAGTAGCTTTGGAGGTTTTGGAGGTGGATTTGGAGGTTTTGGCGGTGGCTTGAGCGGTGGGGGAGGTGCAGGCCGTGGATTTTAAAAAGAGGTGCAAAGATGACCAAGATAAAAAAGCCAGAAGAGGTATTTGCTGAGATAGAAGGGGATTTTAGGAAAATCTTTAAAGATACCCTCATTTCCGTTATTCTTTATGGGAGTGGTGCAGGAAGTGACTTCAATCCTCACACGTCGGATTTGAATTTCCTTATAACCCTTTCAGAAGAAGCCATAGATCACCTGGATTGGGCTATTGAAACAGTATCCCGATGGAGGAAAAGGAATGTGGCTACACCCTTGTTCATGACACAATCGTATATCCAATCTTCCCTGGATTCATATCCCCTCGAATTCCTCAACATAAAGAAAAACTACATCCTTGTGTATGGCGAAGATGTACTCAAAGACATATCCATAGAAGGTCCTCATCTCAGGCTTCAGTGTGAACGGGAAATCAAAGGTAAACTCCTCCTTTTGCGGGAAGGCTTTCTGGAGACAGAGGGAAAACAAAAGAGGATAAAGGAACTAATCAAAACGTCAATCACCGCCTTTATATCTATCTTTAATGGACTTTTACACCTTAAAGGTGTTGAGATACCCCCAACCAGGAGGGAAATTATACAATCGGCTGCAAAAGAAATACCTATCAACCAGGAGATTTTTATGAAATGCCTGGATATAAAGCAAGGCAAGGCAAAGTTTTCATCATCTGAAATAAAGGACCTCTTTACAGCCTATATGATAGAGGTAAGAAAATTATGGGAAGTTGTTGATAAAATGGAAATATAAGGAGGGAGGTTACAAATGACCAAAGGAACAAGAAATCTCGTTATCGCTCTTGCGATAATTGTTATTATTCTCTTCTCTATGTATTCTTTTTTTAAGGGCACGTATAATACCTTTGTGACTCTTGATGAGACGGTCAAGGCATCATGGGCACAGGTAGAAAATCAGCTACAGAGACGATATGACCTTATCCCAAACCTTGTGGAAACGGTAAAAGGGTATGCCAAGCAGGAAAGAGATGTTTTTATTGATGTAACCAAGGCGAGATCACAGGTTGGGAGCGCAGGGAATATACCGGATAAGATCAAGGCAAACAATGGGCTCTCAGGGGCCTTGAGCAGATTACTTGTTGTAGTGGAAAGATATCCTGATCTCAAATCAAATCAAAACTTTATGAGGCTTCAGGATGAACTGGCAGGCACAGAGAACAGGATATCTGTTGAAAGAAGACGCTATAATGAGTCAGTAAAGGCCTACAATGTGAAAATAAGAAGTTTTCCAGCAAATATTCTCGCTGGGATGTATGGGTTTAGCAAGGCCACCTTCTTTGAAGTTCCCGCAGAAGCAAAGGCCACACCCAAGGTTAAATTTGAATGATTGAGTGAGCATCAAAAACACAGGAAAGGGGTAAAAAACGTAGCCTTCAGCCACACAATTCCTGCTAAAGAAGTAGTGCTTACGTGTGTGCTGAGTATATTTTTTGCTGCAAATCTCTTAAATATGCCTCTGGGTCACGTAATATCTGCTTATACAGCTCTTTCCCTATAAATCTTTTGCTTTGTTGGGTTAAAAAATATGGTCTATGTTTTCTTACTTCCCGGTACACTCGCTTATCTGGGGGGAGGATTTTTCTAAACGTACAGATGACCACTAAATCTATAAAGAGATCTTCATGACCAAATTCCATGTCCTCGGGAGAGAACTCAATAGAAACCCATGAATGACCTAATTCGTGCAAAAAACTATACTTCCAATACTCATGCATTTTAAAATCCCTGGCAGGAATTAGGACTTCTGCAAAAAGACTTTCATCATATGCATCTCGAAATTTAGTGCTTGACCCTCTTTGTAATTCCTCATCCACGAGTATGAAAAGATCAATAGGATCAAATTTTATATGATACTCGCGGCAGACTTCACTGAAAGATCTACATAACTCCTCAAAGGCTTTTATCGCCTTTTCTTCATCTATCCCAAGGAGTTCTTTGAAAATCGTTGATTGTATTTGGATTTTATTGGGGCCAAAATCGAAGTCAATAAGTTCAGCCGTGAGATCTGGATATTTTGTCTGCAATGTTTCATCCACTACACACCTCCTATCGTATTTTCGCCCTCTGTTGCTTCATGGGAAAGGTGAGACTGATATATATTTTTTATACCCGCGCGCTGTTCTACTACAATTCTGCTGATTGTGTCGTACCGCTGTGGCAACCTGTAGAGTGCCATACCTTGATTATTCTATTAATATCAATACATTAGATCATACCTATATTGCCTTAATTTTTCGTGCGTGTCAAGCAAGAAATAATGCAAAAAAGTCCTTTAAAAATTACACCGCATAGTGTTAATGAATTGATGAGCAGTAAGGACAGTTTCTTGATATTATTTTGAAATATCCGTTGTTATTTCCTTTAAATATTTTGCATTTTCTTCAGGGCTCGTACTGTTTAGATATATACCGGAGCCTAATTCAAATCCTGCCACTTTATAGAGTTTTGGAAGTATTTGGAGATGCCAATGACAATAGTCCGCAGGGTCCTCTTGATATGGTGCCGAATAAATCATGTAATTATAATCCGGATTATCAAGACCATGATACAATCTTTGTAGAATATCAATTAACACTCTGGCTAAATCTTTCCTTTCAATAGGAGAGATTTTTGCAAATGAAGCCCTATGTTTTTTTGGAAGAATCCACGTTTCAAAAGGACTTCGTGAGAAAAAGGGAGCAAAAGCAATAAAATGCTCAGTTTCTGATATTATCCTTTTTCCTGAAATCTTTTCCTGCTCTATCAAATTGCAATATATACACCTGCCCATGGTATCGAAATATCTCACCGCCTCCTCTATCATATGTCTGATATGAATTGGTATAATTGGGCTGGCAATTATCTGGGAATGCGGATGCTGTAATGATGTGCCGGCTCCTGGGCCATTATTTCTAAATATAGTTATTAGCTCGACATTGGGTTTTTCTATAAGCGCCTGGTATCGTTCAATGTATGATGAGATTATAAGCTCAACTGATTTATATGGCATTGTGGCAATGGTCTGGAAGTGTTCTGGATGTTCAATTACGACCTCATGATAGCCTACTCCGTTCATTTTTATGAAAAAATTTCCCGCGCCCTCTGTAATTCGAGATGGTTCCCCACCTTCAACTAAGGCAGGAAACTTATTTTGCACAACCCTAAGAGTCCATTTAGATTGCGCATCCTCACCAGGCTCTTCATAATAGGCCAGAATAGCTTTTCCACAGATCTCTTCATTGCCTGGGCAAAATGGGCATTTCGCTTTCTCTTCCCTATCCCGTTTAGTTATTCTTTGCTGGGCCTTGTGATGCTTAAATTGATCAGGCCGCTTACGTCGCTCTGGAGCTATTATTACCCAGTCTTTTGTAATAGGATTTTGTCGTAATTCGGACATGGTATTCACCATTTTTTGTTAGTTGAGGCCTATAGTATTTATTTGCCGTTACTTTTTCAATTGAAAAGCTCAATTTTTTTGAGCATTTTGCGTAAGATTGTAAAGAGGGTAGGGTTCCCACGCAATTTATATTTACAAACATCTCACTATAGGTTTAGAGTTTGATAGATGCAGAGGTGATGTGTGTGAAAGATGTAGTAATGGCAAAGTATAGTATATTAATTTGCTGGTAGGGCAATAGCAATACGGAACTGTTATGTTTACAATCATTGATAATAGATTGGTTGAAATGTGGAGGAGTTATGATCGAAGTAGTTTTTTTGGGTGTTGGCGAGGCATTTGACGAGAAGCTTCCAAACACATCTATTTTGATTCGTTATAGGGCAGGAGCCACCCCTGTCACATTGCTGCTCGACTGCGGCTTTACTGCTCCGCCTCAGTTCTGGAGAGAAGAGCCAGATGCTGATATACTGGACGGTATATGGATTTCCCATTTTCACGGTGACCATTGCCTGGGGATTCCTGCATTATTGGTTCGCTTCTGGGAAGAAGGACGTAAAAAGGCGTTAACACTTTTAGGACAAAAGGGAATAGCTACCTTCATGCGCAAATCTCTTGATCTGGCCTATCCTAGTATGTATGAAAGATTAAGATTCCCACTCAAGTTTTTAGAGGTGGAGCCAGGGAAGGAGGTAACGATTTTCGGCCTTATTTTTCAGTCTGCTGTTGCCAGTCATTCCCAAAGAGATCTGGCCTTGAGAATAGACGCACAAGAAAAATCAATCTATTACAGTGGTGATGGCAAGGCCACACCTGAAAGCATGGCCCTTGCGAAGGGCAGCCAACTTATCATCCATGAGGCTTTCTCTTTAGAGGTCGAAATCCCAGGACACGGAACCGTTACTGGATCGATTAAGATGGCAAAAGAATGTGGCGCATCTAACCTTGCCCTTGTCCATATACAAAGAAAGGTGCGAAGCCAGCTGATTGATGAGATGCAAAGATTCACACAGATGGCAGGATCACTAAACCTGATGGTTCCAGAACCTGGTTTTAGGATAACGCTTTAACGTATAATCTCCTCTCGCTGATAGTGTATGAATTGTGAAGGGAGCCAATGAAAGAAACAAAAAAAGGACAATTGAAATTACAAAATTCTGGGAAGCTCGTGTTAAACTCACGCTATATTTTTTATATTTTGACATTCACGCTATATTTTACTATAATATAAATTTAAGAAAGTCGTAAAAAATCAAAAAGCATCCATTTTCGTCATTCCCGCGAAAGCGGGAATCCAGTGATTTCAAGATGATATGGATGCCGGATCAAGTCCGGCATGACGGTTTTGAGACTTTTTGCGAGTTTGCCAGATTCAGGTAATACTAAAAATAAGTCTATCAACAGTAATGGGCTTTATATCAATTAAAAAACGTATCATAGCCTCTATATATTCCTCTTATAAGGAGTTTTCGAATGACTACTTTGGAGATACAATCGAATGAATCCAGAATTACTGCCCGTTTGATTGAATTGATTAAGAATATGTCCGAAGACGAGCAGCGAACTCTTTTGAAAGACTTAGAGGGAAGGCCATTTGAAGGAAGAAGAAAACATGTGAGGAAACCCTTCCTTATGGCCGTAGATTACTCTACTCAGGATCATGTCTACAAGGATTTCATTCAAGATATAAGTTCTGGCGGAGTGTTTATACAAACCCATATGCCATTTACTGTTGGGCAAGAGGTTTCGCTGACTTTTCCGCTCCCCAACTACCAGAAACATATCAAGGTTATAGGCGAAGTTGTCAGGTCTACCCCTCAGGGAGTCGGTGTGAAATTCAAGATGGCCGACCAAGACCAGGAGTCGATGATTACATTCCTTTTGGAGCCAATTTAGGCCTTTTCCGGCTCATCAGGTTCCTTCATTGTCTATCTTTCACAAAGGATCTGATCACCATCAGCAGTATCAATTCTTACCGCTCTATCGCGTGATACCTTCCCGATTTTTATCTCTTTTGAGAACAAATGTGGGCCAACGTCTATTAAAGAGTAATTATTGAGGGTATAAAAATGATGATTGCTGAAACAATTATGCGGAGGTGATAAAAAGAAGCTCGAAGTAGTTCATCAACCTTCGATGGGAGAAAATTGATGAAAATCATTGATTTGCGTAGTGACACTGTTACATTGCCAACGGAACAGATGCGGCAGGCTATGTATCATGCGGAGCTGGGTGATGATGTATATGGTGAGGATCCATCTACTCAACGCCTTGAGAAGATGGCCGCTGAACTAATGGGAACGGAATCGGCGCTTCTGGTCCCGAGCGGGACAATGGGTAACCTGATGTGTATGCTTACTCATTGTGCCAGGGGAGAAGAAGTAATCTTGGGTGATGCGTCGCATATGTTTATTAACGAAGCTGGTGGCATGTCAGCATTGGGTGGAATACAGCCGCATATTATACCCAATCAGCCTGATGGTACATTACGTTTAGAGGATATCGAGGCTGCCATTCGTGGCGATAACATACACTTTCCACGCACAAGGCTGATCTGCCTTGAGAACACCCATAACCGTTGCAATGGAGCTGCCCTTACCTCTCAGTATATTGAATCAGTCGCAGCACTGGCAAGACGGTATGACCTCCTATTACACCTCGATGGTGCTCGGATATTCAATGCCGCTGTTGCATTAGGAGTAGATGTCAAGGAATTGACTCAAAGTGTTGATTCCCTGATTTTTTGCTTGTCAAAAGGGCTTTCCTCACCAGTTGGATCAGTTGTGTGTGGTTCGAAAGAATTCATTGCCAGAGCATTACGGACACGTAAGATATTAGGCGGTGGAATGCGCCAGACAGGGGTCATTGCTGCACCAGGAACTATTGCCCTGGAACAGATGGTTGATCGATTGGCAGAGGATCATATCAATGCCCGCTGCCTTGCCGAAGGTATTTCTCAGATTCCTGGATTGTCAATTAACCTCGAAAGGGTACAGACGAATATTATTTATTTTGATCTTGTCAGTGATAAAATTGTGAGAGATGTGTTCATGAAGCAGCTTGAAAAGAAAGGAATCAAGCTATTGGCCACAGGACCATCTCGTTTTCGAGTGGTGACGCACTATGGAATTAGCTCAGAGGATATTAATGCGACCTTGATGCGTTTAGGAGAGATAATGGGGCAGTCGTAGTTGAGTCCTGGGCATAAGGTTCTAATGGATCCTAAGATTGATAGTCTCGTAAAAAGTCATTTTAATCGCTCATGATGCCCATTTTGGGATTCATGAAATGCTTTGCTCAACATTTTATGAATCTTTTTCCAAAAGTGGCCAAAATCGCTCGCAAAAGACTTTTTAAGAGTTTGTAAGGATTAAACTAACATATTAAATAGTTAGGATAAATAACTGATTATAATATTTAATATACTACGAATAGGCTCTGCGGCACCCCAGAGGAGCTGGTCTCCCACAGTAAAGGCAGCCACATATTCAGGCCCTAAGAGCATCTTTCGCAGTCTACCTACGGGAATGGTCAGTGTAGAGTTTACCGCCGCAGGTGTTAAGAATTGAAGGGTAGATTCTTTATCATTAGGGATTAGTTTCACCCACTGATTGCCCTTTTCAATTATCTCGGAGACTTCATCAAGAGGTATATCTTTATCAAGCTTGATCGTCAGGCCCTGACTGTGGCATCTCATGGCACCCACGCGAACGCATAGACCGTCTACGGGTATCGGTTTTTTTGTTTGCAAAATCTTGTTTGTTTCAGCGGAGCCTTTCCATTCCTCTCTGGTCTGTCCGGATTCCATTGCAGAGTCAATCCATGGAATCAGACTGCCAGCAAGAGGAGCCGAAAAATTTTCAACTGGAAATGTGTTGCTTCTCAATTCCTTTGTCACAACCTCATCAATGGCTATGGCCGTGGATGCCGGGTCATCAAGCAGGGTTCTGGAGGCATCCCCGAGGATGGTCATTTGGGAAATCAACTCTTTCATGTGCCTGGCACCGGCGCCTGATGCGGACTGATAGGTCATAGAAGATACCCACTCAATATGACCCGAGGCAAAAAGGCCTGAAAGGGCCATAAGCATCAGACTTACGGTACAGTTCCCACCCACATAGGTTTTGATTCCTGATGATAATCCAGCGTCTATCACAGCCATGTTTACAGGGTCCAGGACAATAATGCTATCATCCTTCATACGCAGGGCAGACGCAGAATCTATCCAGTAGCCTTTCCACCCCTGGTTGCTTAATTCGGGGTACACTTTCTTTGTATACTCACCTCCCTGGCAGGTCAGAATAATATCCATTGATGAAAGGAGCTGGATGTCAAAGGCATCCTTTAATGGAGCAATGTCAAGGCCCACATCAGGGCCTTTCCCATTGACATTTGAGGTAGTAAAAAATATTGGCTCAAAACCTTTAAAGTCCTGTTCTTCTTGCATACGGCCCAATAGAACTGATCCAACCATACCTCGCCACCCAATAAAACCGATTCGTAACATTATGCCCTCCTTACAGCTCGATTTTTCACATAAAATGTTATATAAACGCAATCTCTCATCGCTTCAAGGAAAAAATGTAACCGTTCACAGGTTCAGGGTTCAACGTTCACGGTTAAGGACAAATAAGGGCATTGAAGACCCGAAGTCTTCGTTAAAAATGCTCATTTTCCCAAGTAATTGTCAATTTGGCTCCAAATTTTGGATTAGGCCTGACGCAGCTGACGCTTTTCTCGTAAATACGCAACCCAAATGCAGACCGGGGACGAGAATGGAACCTTGAACCACTGAACCTTTAAACCCATGAACGCCTACGAAAAAATTTAGCGCTGCCTTTTAATCCTACAGCCCAAAGAGCAAAAATGTGGGCGGCCAATAAGTTATTTCCTTTTTTGAAGCCGCTTTTAGGAGGGAGGGGTCGTTGGCATCTCAAGCATATCCCCTAACACATGAGAGACCGATTCATGGATCACCAGGTTTGCCCTGGAATCAAGGGGTGTTTCATCGCGATTTATTATCATCAGCTTTGCACCGCTTTGAACTGCTGTAAGAGGAACAGAAGCAGCAGGATATACCACGAGTGAAGAACCTAATACGATACAGAGGTCACATTCGTGAGCGTGTGTAATTGCTTGTGCCATCTTTTCTTCAGGCATGGCCTGGCCAAATGAGATAGTATCTGGTTTGAGGATGCCGGAGCAGTCGTCACAATACGGGACTTTCACGCCTGATTGTATCCGTTGTTGGATTTCATCCCTGTCATATTTTTTTCCACAACTGAGACATGAAACTGAAAAAGCGGTGCCGTGAATTTCAATGATTTTGTCTGGCGAGTTTCCTGACTTGTGATGAAGCCAGTCGATATTCTGGGTGACTATTGATAGGAGCTTCCCCATGTCTTCCAGAACTTTAATCGCACGGTGAGCACGGTTTGGGACAGCATCTTTCATAGTCTGATAAAACTCTGTGCTCATCTGCCAGTATTTTTCCCTGGTGTTTTCATCCGATATAATTTTCTCAAAGAGAAAATCTGATGGATCGTACCTGCTCCAGACACCTCCCGGGCTTCTGAAATCAGGAATACCTGATTCCGTACTCAGTCCGGCGCCTGAGAACACGAGAATCTTTTCAGATTTTTGTATCATATCTGCGCCTTTGGCAATCAATGGATCCATACGCTCTTGTCCCCTTAATTTTTCTCCATGGATGTGTAATTAAGGTCAGCTCATCCTACAGAAAATAACATCAATTCTGCGCTGTAAGTTTCCTGAAATATGTATAGAACCTGTAAAATATATTCACTGGATACAGTTTATATAAAAAGGCTTCCCCATTCAACAGCAAAAAAAGACACTCACGTCTTTTGTGATGTGTTTGAGCAGGTATAAAATGGACCGTACCAAGGCATATAAAATGGTATGTATACGTTCAAAAGGTGTGGCTGGAGCTGAAAAAGGGGTTTGTAAGGCGCTCTCTGCCAACTGTGGTTGCCGGGCCATGTCCTGGATATACTCGCACATCATCTCCTAAGGGGAAGATCTTTGTTACAACCCCATCTATCAATTTGTTATGATCTCCTCCAGGGAAATCGGTTCTCCCTATAGAACCTGCAAAAAGGGTATCACCAGTAAAGATAGCACCAGGTGAAAGGAAGCTCACTCCCCCGGGAGAGTGGCCAGGAGTATGAATCACCGAGATACTATAAGTGCCGAAGTGTAGTTCCTGGCCATCATAGAGATATCCATCTGGTTTAAAATGTAGGCCTGGAGTATCAAGGTTGTGAATGAATAGGGGAGCCTTGGTTATTTGTTTTAGTTCACCAGTACCCCCAATATGATCAATGTGACCATGGGTAATAAGTATATAGAGAATCTTCAGAGCATTCCCTGAGATTTCTTTTACAATACGTAATACTTCATCTCCAGGGTCAATTACCACTCCCTCTTTTGTTTCTTTGCAACCTAAAATATAACAATTGGCCTGATAAGGGCCAACAACTAATTTTCTAAGCATGGTGCATAGCTCCATCATATTGTACTATGTCTGCCGTTTTTTATGGATATTACAGCAGGCCATATTTCATCACTTCTTAATTGTAAAAATAAGGTAGAATTTTATATTGTCAAGCTATCCCCTTTGCTGAGTAAGAAAGAAATTGATATAGAAGATGAGAGTATGCAATAGTAGTTAGCTGATTGTAAGAATACTCATATAGTGTGAATAAATGTCATAGGAGAGTGTAAGATTGGTGTTACCCAAAGAAAAAAAAGAGAATTTATGGATACAATTAAAATAATGCCCTGTCTTGATATGAAAGAGGGGAGGGTGGTCAGAGGTGAAGGATTATTTAAGGGAAAAGGGATTAAGCGTGAATTAATAATCTTACATAGAAAGAACTGATGACACGCAAAGAATATTTGATGGAACAAAAGGAGGAAAAGGGACGAAAACTTTTTGGGATTTTCCCTGCCTACTACCCCAAAGAGATCCTCTGGGCTATGAATGTGCTGCCAGTGGAGGTCTGGGATCCGCCACTCGAGGTTAACCATGCGAACGCTCACCTGCAGCCGTATATCTGCTCTGTAGTTAAACTGGGATTAGAGCTCATACTGCAGGGCAAGTGCAAGGATATAGATGGCTTATTGTTCCCTCACACCTGTGACTCTATCCAGAATCTGGCCTCTATTGTCTCTGATTACCTGAACCTTGATAAGCCCTGCTATTTTTTTTACCATCCCAAGGCTCCGTACAGTGCTGCATCCAGGCGCTACTATCTGGAGGAGCTTAAGGGCCTGGTGTTAAGGCTGGAAACACAACTTGGGGCCCTTGATTTCTCTGAACTGAAACAGCAGGTGAAGAAAGGGCATAAGGTGGCCGCATTGCTCAAAGAACTGTATAGGCTCAGGGCCTGTAGTGAACTTACCGCCTCTAATACCGATTTTTACCAGATAATCCGAAGGGGTGAATACCTGCATCCTGATGATTTCCTGCCCCTGCTTGAGGAATTCCTTTCCATCTCAAGGGGCCACAGTCGCAAGGGTCCATCAGTAATTCTGAGCGGTATTCTGCCAAATCCCCCTGAGGTCCTCAAAATCCTGGACAAAATGGGGGTGAGGGTTGCTGACGACGATCTTTTGAATTGTGGCAGACGGCTTTTGGCACCTGAGAGTAGAAACGAAGATCCCTTTGAAGCTATGGCCGAGGATTATTTTGGTATGCCCCCGTGCACAACCAAAAACTCGTCTCTGAAAGCACGTGCGGATTATCTTTTTAAAAAAATTGAGCGTAGCAAAGCCAAAGCGGTAATCTTTTATATGGTAAAATTCTGTGAGACTGAGCTATTTGATGTGCCACATCTTGTAGAAGAGCTGAAAAATAGGGGGCTGGCTACTCTCCTTATAGACTCCGAGGTAAACCAGGGTCTCAGCGGTCAGTTAGAAACCCGTGTTGAGGCCTTTGTAGAAATGATCAGTTAGAGGATTTTTATGTCATTGCTTAAGAATGTACGTTACCATTTCATGAAGGACCTTGGTGCCCCAGCACTCATGCGTTTTTCTCGGTTAAAGAAGAAAAAGCGCCCAACAAATCCCAACCCCAATTTTGGGCCATCACTGAAGAGCGCCAATCGTTTAAAGGAGATTATGGCCAGACATTACTTCCTGTCACGCTACGCTGAGGGAGCGAAACCTGTGGCCTGGGTAACCAGTGGTGCACCTGTTGAGCTGCTGAGGGCTTTTGATTTCTACACATTCTATCCAGAAAACCACGGAGCTCTCTGTGGGGCGAAAAAGATGGGGCCGGAACTGTGCGCCATAGCAGAGGAACATGGCTATCACCAAGACCTGTGCTCATATGCACGCATAGACCTCGGGCACTATTTCTCTGGCATAACACCGGTCGGTAAATTACCAAAGCCGGACCTTTTGTTCGCCTCCAACAATATTTGCCAGACAGTAGTCTACTGGTATAAGGCTTTGGCCCATTACTGGAAGGTGCCACTTGTTCTCTTTGATACGCCGTATAACTTTTCAACTATAACAGAACATGATATCTCTTACATGGTCCGTCAGTTCGAAGAGATGATTCCATTATTAGAGCAGGTCTCCGGGCAGCGTTTCAACTATAAGAAGTTTCAGGAAATTATTCGTATTGCAAAGGAAGGCTCTCTCACCTGGGGTGAGGTTTTGGCTACCATGAAGTCCCAACCAGCGCCAATGACAATCTTTGATGCATTTGGACATCTTGCCCCCATTGTTTCGCTGCGCGGGCTGCCTGTGACCCTGGAATATTATCGCATCCTTTTAGATGAGCTGAAGGAGCGAATTGAGCATGGCGTGGGGGCTATCAAACATGAGCGCAAGAGGCTCATGTGGGACAACATCGCTATCTGGTATAAAGTACGAGATCTCTCCGATATCTTTGCCGCTCACGGTATGAACTTTGTTACTGCCACTTATACAAACGCATGGGCGGAGACTATTTACGATTTAGATGTGAACCAACCATTCGAGTCCATGGCCAAGGCCTATAGCCTTGTAATACTAAATAATAACCTTACTAATCGGTTAGAGCTTATGGAACGACTTATTAAGGAGTATCGAGTTGACGGCCTCGTGATCCACTCGGCGAGAAGTTGTAAGCCTTATTCGGTTGGTCAGTATGATCTTGCCCGCCTTTTGATGGACAGGTTTAACATTCCCTCTGTGGTCATAGAGGCAGACATCACTGATTCCAGGGTGTACTTCGAGGAACAGACACGCACCCGGATTGAGGCTTTTTTTGAGGCTATGGAGATTTAGAAGGCCGAATCTGAGCTATTTCACTGTCATAGAAGTAAGACTTCGATTAGAAAATAGGATTATCGTAAAAGAAGTATATGTGTGCCCGCATCATTGCCAAACTTTGGCGTTCTTGTCTTGACATCCTCTCCTAATAGTCTTATCTTTTCTAATTAAATTCCTGTTTTACATATAAGGTAGTAGGTGAAAAATAACCATTGTCGAATATACTACTTTATTAAAATGAGAGTGAGGCATTAACGGAATAGTAACAATGAAAGGAGAATATAAGCATGAAAATTGCACTCGCTACAGATGATAATATGGGGTTAGATGCAGTCCTAAGTCACCATTTTGGTAGGTGCCCCTATTATATAGTGGTGGACGTTGATGACAAGAAAATCAAGGATGTCAAGGCAGTAAAAAACCCCTTCTATGAAAGCCATGGCCAAACTGGTGAGGTGCCTAATTTTATACATAGCTTAGGAGCTGATGTAATCATCGCTGGTGGCATGGGGCCAAAAGCTATCGGCTTTTTTCAACAACTCGGCATTCAAGCACTTACAGGTGCTTCCGGCATAGTGGGGGACGTAACAAAGTCTTACATACATGGACAGATTGAGGGAGCGGTTCCATGCAGTGATCACGATTCCTCACACTCTATCGAGACCCATGAACATGATGAGGCAGAACGATTGGAAGAAGAGATGGTTGCCTTAAGAAGAGACTTAGCAAAAGCTCAACAAATCCTAAAAAAGTTAGAGGAAAAAAAGTGAAAAAGGAGAGGTAAACAAGGGGGTAAAATGATAATGAAAAATCAGCGTTTTCAACTAAGCAGAAAGATTTTTCTGTGCTTGGTTGTTGTCTTTTTTTCAGCCTTCTGGCTTAGCCAGAATGTCGTGGCAAAAAATGGCATCCCAGATAGTTTTGCTGAGTTGGCAGCTAAACAGGCCCATGTGGCTGTGAATATTTCTACGACAAAAACAATTAAGGCAATAAGAAGATTTTCTCCCTTTCAGAGCAGGGAGTTTAAGGATTTTTTCGGGGATGAGTTTTTCCGTCACTTCTTTGGCCAAACACCTGAACAGGAGATGAAACAGAGAAGCCTCGGTTCAGGTGTTGTTGTGAGTGGAGACGGCTACATCTTGACCAATAACCATGTAGTCGCGGATGCAGACGAAATCCTGGTCACGCTTTCTGATAAGAAGAAATATGAGGCACAGATTATTGGCAGAGATCCCAAAAGTGATCTTGCCCTGATAAAGATCAAGACAGAAAACACTATCCCAGCTGCCAGACTCGGAGATTCAGATAAGCTGATGGTAGGTGATTGGGTTGTGGCTATAGGAAATCCTTTTGGCCTTGGAAGTACTGTAACCGCAGGCATTGTAAGCGCAAAGGGACGGGTAATAGGTGCAGGACCATATGATAATTTTATTCAAACAGATGCCTCAATAAACCCAGGAAATTCAGGTGGACCTCTCTTCAATCTTGATGGAGAGGTTATCGGTATAAATACAGCAATAGTTGCCCCAAGTGGAGGAAATGTAGGTATCGGTTTTGCTATACCGATTAACATGGCGAAATCCGTTATGCCCCAGTTGAAAGAGAGAGGAAAGGTTATAAGGGGTTGGCTCGGTGTTAGCATTCAAGTAGTTACACAAGAGATTAAGGAAAAATTCGGCCTTAAAACGGAAGAGGGGGCTCTCATAGGGGAGGTCACTAAGGACAGTCCTGCTGATAAGGGAGGCCTCAAGAGGGGAGATGTAATAATCAGCTTTGACGGCAAAAAGGTCAAGGCGATGAAAACCCTCCCATCTATGGTTGCAGAAACACCAGTAGGCAAAGAGGTAGAGATACTCATAATCAGAAAGGGGAAAGAAAAAAGGCTAACAGTCAAGATAGGGGAGTTAAAAGAGGAAACCAAAACAGCTGTTGCTATCACTCCTGAGATCGAGAAGGCTTTTGGATTATCTGTTCAAGAACTTACACCTGAACTTGCGGAAAGCTTGTCTTTAAAGGGTGAGAACGGAGTAGTTATATCAGGTATAAACAAAGGCAGTCCAGCTTCTGATGCAGGATTGCAAAGAGGTGATCTGATTCAAGAGATAGAACATGAGCCGATAGAAAACTTAAGTGATTATAAAAGGATAATGAAGGAGTCGTCATCAAAAAAACAGATCCTCATTGTGATAAAACATAGAGGTCATTCAAGATATGTGGTACTAAAAAAAGGTAAGAAGTAACATTTTTTTATCATTTTATTGACTTTGTATGTAGATAGCAGTCCATATACTATCAGAAAAGGCATAATGCCTTTTCTGATAGTATTATATGATTAAAAAAATTCTATTGTCTAATTATCATTATTTGATATATACACCCAGTCAGGTTTCTTTTCTTTTTTTTCAAAAAAATTAATATTCTTTATCCACATCAGGCCCATGTATTGTGGACCTGAATCGATTACTAACATTCCCAATAATTTATAACTATATGAAATGAACAACAGTTTTTTTTCAAAAATTCAATATAGTATAAACAATGCTATACTTTCCTTCACCCGTCGTGAACATTTTTTTATGATCGTGATGGGCGGAATTGCGGGTGCCGTGGGAGGATATGGAGCTGTTGGTTTTCGAAAGCTAATTGCAATAGCTGCCCAATTAGGGTGGGGTAACGCAACAGGGATGGAGGGAAAAGATCTATTAAGCATGGCCCTTGCAGCGCCATTTTGGATAAAGCTCTTAATTCCAGCAATAGGGGGCCTTCTGGTAGGAATTATCGTCTATTTTTTTGCACCTGAGGCAAAAGGGCATGGTGTGCCAGAAGTGATGGAGGCTGTTGCCCTAAAAAATGGTAGAATGAGAACTCGTGTAGTCTTTGCCAAGGCCTTTGCATCTGCTATTTGTATCGGTTCTGGTGGCTCGGTAGGCCGTGAAGGTCCTATAGTACAAATTGGTTCCGCAATTTCTTCAGCTATTGGAAGATTGTTTAAAATATCTGGGGGCCGACTTCGAATTTTGGTAGCTTGTGGTGCAGCAGCAGGTATTGCAGCTACCTTTAATGCCCCCATGGCCGGTGCCCTCTTTTCTTTAGAAATTATACTGAGTGAATTAGCTGCATTACAGTTTATACCTATAGTAGTTTCCTCAGTTATTGCTACTGCCTTATCCAGGCACTACCTGGGAAACTTTCCTGCCTTTGAGGTCCCTCCCTATGATCTTTTGCATTATAGTGAATTATTGCTCTATTTAGTACTGGGAGTCTTAGCTGGGGTCGTTGCCTATATCTTTATCCGTCTCCTTTACGGTATGGAAGATTTTTTTGAAAAATGGAAACTGCCGGAATTAATTAAGCCTGCTATCGGTGGAACTATTATCGGATGCATTGGGATTTTTTTCCCTAATGTCCTTGGTGTAGGATATGAATCAATTACCCAAATCTTACATGGTGAACTGTTTGGGATTATGCTTTTCGGGCTCCTGATTGCCAAAATATTAGCTACAAGCATAACCATTGGCTCAGGTAGTTCAGGGGGTATATTTGCACCCTCGCTGTTTATGGGGGCAGCATTAGGGGGTGTCTTTGGACAGGTTGTTCATACTCTTTTCCCTTACACGACCGCATTACCTGGTGCATATGCCTTAGTGGGCATGGGTGCAGTTGTTGCCGGCACTACCAGAGCCCCTATTACCGCCATGATTATTATCTTTGAGATGACATCCAATTATCTCATAATACTGCCTTTAATGTTTGCATGTACTATGGGATTAGTGATCTCAGCACAGCTTTCAAGAGAGTCAATTTATACCCTTAAATTAGTCCGAAGGGGAGTAAATATCTATGGCGGAAAGGAACTCAATGTACTTAAGCGTCTCAAGGTTGCTCAGGTGATGATTCCTGACATTGAGCTGGTATCTCCGTCGACATCCTTGGCCGAACTTGCTACGAGGATGATGGCAAGTTCCCATACCCACTTTTTTGTAGTTAAAAATGATAACCGAATACAGGGTCATATCTCACTTGAAAATTTGCGACCTATTCTAAAAGATTATGAGACTGTTCATGACGTTGTAATTGCCTCAGATCTCATGGACCAAGAAGTGACAGTGGTGAATACTAAAGAATCCCTTGATATGGTTATGCAGCTCTTTGGAAAATTTGAGCTTGATCAAATCCCTGTAGTAGATAAAGGGCAGTTGGTTGGCACGATACGTAGAGGTGATGTCATAGAGGCTTACAACAGGGAAATCTTTAAATTAGATATGGCCTCTGGCTTGGCAACGTCTTTTCGCCTCCAACAAAAGATACACTCGCAGAGGTTGGCGTTAGTGGGAGGGTTCCTGGTATCGGAAATCACTGCTCCCAGTATTTTTATAGGAAAGAGCTTAAGTGAGTTAAAGCTTCGGCAGCGTTATAGGGCCACAATCTTAACAATCAAAAGGCAGCCGGAAGAGGGAAGCAATAAGGTTTCATATATGCTCCCCACACCTTCTACTATAATAAAAGAGGGAGATAGCCTTATAATTTTTGGCTTGAAGGAAGATTTTTCCCGTTTTCCACATGATTGATAGCCCTTGCCTTACGATTGCTTTACGCACATGAAGGAACATCCAAGAATAAAGATACTGTTTTCTAAAAATAATATAAACGCAGGATGTCAAAAAAATGTCAAAAAAATGGGTTGACAATCTTGAGCGACAGGGATAGAAATGGATACAAATTTCAACATATAAATAGAGAAAGAAGGTATCCTATTCAATGAATCATTACGAAACAATTTATATTGTAAACCCCACTTTGGAGGATGACTCTTTAAAAGAGGCAATTGATAAATTTTCGGATCTCATCAAAAAGCTAAAAGGCTCTATTGTAAAGGTTAATGAGTGGGGAAAAAGAAAATTAGCCTACGACGTTAAGCGATTTGACAAAGGCGCCTATGTAGTATTAGATTTTTGCGCTCTTCCTAAAATGGTAACAGAGTTAGAGAGGAATCTGAAATTAGATGATCGAATCTTAAAATATATTACCGTAAAGATTGATGAAAATATTGATCCGAAGGATTTAGTAAGTAAGGAGAAGGAAATACAACATACAATGGAAGAAAGCCACAATGAACACGTTGAGGAAAAATAATGGCCTATAATGATACCTATAATTATCAAAGAAAAAGAGTTTTTATTAAGCACAAGATCTGTCGCTTTTGTGCTGATTCAAGCCTAAAGATCGACTACAAAGATTCAAAGAATCTTGCAGCTTTTACTACCGAAAGAGGTAAGATCATACCTCGAAGAATTTCTGGAAACTGCGCTAAGCATCAAAGGATACTGGCGTTAGCTATAAAAAGAGCGAGAAATATTGCTCTGTTACCTTTTACTACTGCAAAAATAAAGACGAAGGAATATAGGGAACTGTAAGATTTAGCTTTGAGGTATATAGAATTATTTTTTAGTTCCCCAAGCCCTTGTTATTCTTTATTCACCTTTCTTTACGGAAATTGTAGTTCCTTACCTTAATATTTACAAAAAAATTAGAATGGGAAAAAGGCATGAAAATTATTTTATTACAAAATTTTGAATCTCTTGGTTTTGAAGGCGATATCGTAGATGTCGCTAAGGGGTATGCAAGAAATTATCTCATTCCAAAAGGTACAGCCATTGAGTCCAGTAATGCGAATTTAAAGGCCTTGGAGATGAGAAAAGGTAAAATAACAGCTCGACATATGAAGGATAAAGAGGAATCCGAAAGAGCCGCGGAAAAAATCTCTCAAATAACCGTAACAATGATACGTAAGGCTGGTGAAGAGGGCAAACTTTACGGTTCTGTCACAAGCAGAGATATTGCTCAAGAGCTCGAAAGGGAAGGTATTATTGTAGATAGAAGAAAAATTATTACGGATGAGGCAATTAGAACTCTTGGGGAGTTTGAAGTTGCTATTAAACTCCACCCGGAGGTTATGGCTAAAATAAAAGTCATTGTTGAGAAAGAGGAAGAAAAGGCGTAATCTGATGGCTATGCCTAAAAAGAAAGTAGATACGGTTTATTCTCCCTATAAGGTACCCCCACATAATCTGGAGGCTGAACAGGCTATAGTGGGAGGGATATTAATCAATAATGATGCGCTTAATCAGGTTGTGGATATCCTCTCTGGTGAAGATTTTTATAGAGAGGCCCATGCACTCATATATGAGGGAATGCTTACCCTATATAATAGGGATGATCCGGTAGATGTAATAACCCTTTCCCAGGTGTTAAAGGAAAAAGGTGCCCTGGATAAGATAGGAGGGACGGAGTATTTAGCTTCTCTGGCAGAGGCAACAGCAACTTCTGCTGGAATAATGTATCATGCTGAAATTGTGAAAGATTTATCTACACGAAGAAATCTGATTCGACAATGTTCTCATATATCTGAAGTATGTTTTGAGCCTGGCAATGATACTGAAGACATTCTTGATTCAGCCGAACAGTATATATTTGAGATAGGTGAAAGGAATATAGATCAAAACTTTTTACAGCTCGATGAAGTTGTCAAGAACAGTTTCAAGAAAATAGAAACCACTACGGGCAGTAATATAACAGGTATTTCAACCGGATTTACCGATTTTGATAATCTCACCTCTGGTCTTCAACACTCTGATTTTATAATTATTGCTGGGAGGCCAAGCATGGGTAAAACAGCATTGGCCTTAAATATTGCACTTAATGCTGCACTTGTAGATAAAGTAGGTGTAGCGGTATTCTCACTTGAGATGTCAAGCCTCCAACTCGGCATCAGGCTATTGGGCTGTGATGCTATGATAGATGCATGGAAATTAAGGAAAGGAGCTCTGCAAGATGATGAATACCTTCGTTTAACAGACTCGGCTAATAGACTTTCAGAGTTACCTATCTATATTGATGATTCGTCTGGTTTGTCTTCCCTGGAGATAAAGGCAAAGGCCAGACGATTGAAAAAAAAGCACAATATATCGTTAGTTATTATCGATTACCTCCAATTAATGCAGAGCAAAAAGGCGGTTGAATCAAGACAGTTGGAGATTTCTGATATATCAAGATCTTTGAAGGCTCTTGCAAAGGATTTAGATATCCCTGTTCTGGCAGTTTCACAGTTGAACAGGAAGGTTGAGGACAGGCCCAATAAGAGACCGATGTTAGCTGATTTGAGGGAGTCAGGTGCTCTAGAGCAGGATGCAGATCTGATCTTGTTTATTTATCGGGAAGAACTGTATAATCGGACAGAGGAAAACAAGGGAAAGGCAGAACTTATTGTTGCCAAACATAGAAATGGCCCTACTGGCTTAGTTAATTTGACATTTAGGGAAAAATATACAAAATTCCAAAATTACTATAAAGATGATTTAGTAGAAGGGTGAGAAAGAAGATTCTTTGTTGAATGACAACTTTCATATAACAACTTGAGGCATAACCATAGAGAAGGTATATGGCAAAATTGGTGGTCTCAAGGCCAGCCATTTAAAAAGACTCCACACTATTTATAGACGACGCATCTCAGAAGATGCGATAGTTTCTCGTGAGATAGCACGCCGATTAGCTGAAATTTCTTCAGACATTAAGAAACAGGTAGCACTCCTTGTAGGAAGAAGAGGGGATGTGGAATATGTGGTTGTGGGCAATGATCACAGCATTCTTATTCCTGATTTAGCTCGGTTTAGATCTGGCGTTGGTAGACTTAAAGGCCTTAGGTGTATCCATACTCATCTCCATGGAGAGCCATTAAGTCAAGAAGATTTAATGGATTTAGCCCTCCTAAAGCTGGATTTAATGGTGTGCCTAAACATTACCAATAATGGTGTTCCTGCTGATCTTTATTATGCCCATATCCTTCCCAAAAATAATTCAGGGCAGCCATGGATTATAGAACATATACCTGATATTGGCAGACTCAATCTCAATTTTTTAGAATTTATAAGAGATCTCGAAGCTCAGCTTGCCAAAACGGGAACACGGATTGGTATGGAAAAAAAAGAAAGGGCTGTCCTTGTACGTGTATATAAGTCCTCGAGGCAGGTGGCAGAGGAATCGCTTGAGGAATTAAAAGAGCTGTCAATTACTGCTAATCTCCTGGTTGTAGATTCTATTATTCAGAGAAAAACACATTTAGATTCACGGTTTCTTTTAGGGAAAGGAAAACTAAGCGAATTAGTTGTACGTTCTCTTCAAGCAGGTGCAGACCTCCTAATCTTTGATGGTGAGCTCACCCCTGCACAAGTCAGGGTTTTGACAGATTCTACGGAAATGAAGATGATTGATAGAACACAGTTGATATTAGATATATTTGTTAGAAGGGCAATAACACGGGAAGGAAAAATTCAGGTAGAACTTGCTCAATTACGGTATGTATTGCCCAGATTAATTACCAAAAATACCGCAATGTCAAGACTTACTGGAGGGATAGGCGGGAGAGGACCAGGAGAGACAAAGCTGGAAATCAATAGGAGGAGGGTAAGGGATAGGATTACCCTGCTAAATAAAGAATTGGCAGAGATTAGGTGCCAGAGGAAAGAGAGAAGAAAAAAAAGAAAAAATAGGGGTATGCCGGTAATCTCAATTGTCGGGTATACAAATGCAGGAAAATCCACCCTCCTTAATGCCTTTACAAGAAGTCATGTGAAGGTAGAAAACAGGCTTTTTATAACACTTGATACTGCAAGCCGCTATCTCAGGCTGAAGAAGGGGGATGCCATTATTACTGATACAGTTGGTTTTATCAAGGATTTACCAGAGGATCTTTTTAAGGCCTTTGCTGCGACCCTTGAGGAACTTCATGAAGCAGATCTTCTTCTTCATGTAGCAGATATGAGTAATTCAAGATTGAAAGATCAGATAGGGTCAGTAAAAAAAATCTTGGACAGTCTTGATCTAACTGAGATACCAACTATTTTAGTGTTAAACAAAATCGATAGGCTGAACAAATCCCAGATCGATCATTTCGCTACGAGGCTCGGTGGAATCCCGATATCAGCTATACATCCATCTACCCTACCAAAACTGAGAAAAGCAATTGAAGGTATTATTTTCTGATTACGCACCAACCAAGAGAGGTTGTTTTTTATTATGACGCAGTCGTGCCCTGCCAGCTACTAGATTTGATTTTTTGTTGTTTCCTTGTAACAATGAGGCTCTGACAAGAAGGAATAGAATTTATTAATTTCATTCCTTGGGCTGGGTCAAGGGTAAAGAGTGTGGTTGAAAGTGCATCAGCTTCTATTGCTGTAGGCGCCTGAACAGAGACGCTCGCATTAATAACAGGAGATAATCCCGTTTTAGGGTTGATAATATGATGAAAGATTTTTTCCTTGTCAAAAAATACCTCATAATTACCAGAGGTGGCTATAGACCTGTTTGTGATAGCAACTATGTCAGGGTAATTTTTTTTCTTTAGCGGGTCTTCGATGGCAATTTTCCATGGCTTGTTATTTCCTTTGTCACCTATTGTCCTAATGTCTCCCCCTGCATTTATAAGTGCATGTTTGATCCCCTGTTTCATTAGTGTCTCAATTGCCTTATCCACAATAAAGCCTTTCGCAATACCATCCAGAGTAATTCCCATGCCATCCTTTTTAAAGGACATATCATTTCCATGTAAAGAAATCAGTTCGGCATTAACAAGTTCCAAGAGCTCAGCAATCTTTTCCTTATTTTGGATAACCTTTTTTTGGTCTTTAAAAGATTGAGCCAATAGATCTAAGACTGGTTTCACAGTAATATCAAAAAAGCCATTACTGATTTGGTGATACTGCAAGGATTTTTTAATAACAAAGGAAAGTTCAGGAGGAACTTTATTACAAAATCCGTCACGGTTCAGCAGTGCTACAGGGCTATCAGAATCAAACCGGCTCATTATCTTTGTAAGTCTTTCTATCTCTTCAAAGGCTAAGGCGATAGATTCCTCTGCATGGTCTTTGGAGGGATTAAAAGTGGTTATCGACACTATTGTTCCCATGCCTGTCCTGGATCTTGAGACCTTATAAAGATTTTTATCAAATTTTAGTGCTTCGGCAGAACGTATCCCTACAGGGAATGTAGCCAGCCCCAGGCCAAGCATACCAGAAATTTTCAGAAAATCTCTCCTTTTCATACATCCGTGCTCTATCCATTTAAAGGATTCTCTATGCATTGTATTCCTCCAGAATAAATTTTGTTACCTATCGATTTTTATGTGAATAATGTTACATTTCTCTTAAATCTAAAATTCGAAATACCCTATATCATTTGGATAAATAGATTACAAGATCTTTTTCTTGTTAATTTTTTGCTTACTCTTCTCAACTATCATGTCATAGTGTATTTTTTTGTTCTTAATGGTTACAATGAATTTTACCTGTTTTCCATGTAGAATATGTTCTTCAGATTGTCTCCTGAGGTTGGCAAAGTCTGCTGTCTCAAGGAAAGACATAAGAAGCTCTATTTTTCCCTCAAGCCTTTTATCCTCTCTTCTTTTTTTAAGATAGTTATTCACATTTTTCCAGTATTCGCTTTTCGCCACAGTCTCAATACAATGAGATACCGTTGGAGCCAGTACTATTCGGATTGCCATTGTGCAGTATATCCCCTTATTTATCTATCATCTCGTTTGCAATATTGTGACCCGATAAAGTTGATTGTGATGCTCTTTTTCTATACATATATTAGTAACTAATCAGGTTATCAGGTTCACGTCTGCCCGCCCCAATTGTATCGGGACAGGCGGGGTTCAAGGCTCAGGATTAGCTACTTTACGCTCGTGATATTTTTTGAGTCAATTTATGGCAGTTGGCTAGCTTCAATACCTTTCCCGTCCAGGCGGGGCTCAGCCTTCATCGCTTCTTAACCTTGAACGGTGAACCTTAGAACTTTTAACTTGGGTAGTTATATATTATATCTTTCATTGATAAAACCACGCTATAGTGCTATAAATTTTTTAAATTATATCGCGGCAGAGTTGATCACATATATATAATCAGCCAGGAGGTAAGAGTGTGACGAAAAAATTTATTTTTATCCTCTTTATTATTATTTTTATTGTTTCATCTTTTGGTCCGCTTTTGGCTCATAATAGAAAAGCCTCTGAAATAACCGTTGAAGAGAGCATTAAAGAAATTTTGGATTCTGTCAATGAAATTATAAAGTCCGGTATCCAGGCTATCGAGGAAGAATTAAAGGAATTTCAAAAGGAATTAAAAGAAAAAGGAGGCACTGTCCACAGAAAGGCAGAGAGGTCCATAGTGGAGAAACTTCAAAAAATACTTATAGAACTAAGGAAAATAGAAAAGGCCATGAAGGAAAATCTGGCAGAAGGAAAAGACCTCTCAAAAGAGAAACGTGAGCAATATAGAAATAATCGGCAAAACCTGGAAGAAAAGGTAGCTCAGCTTAAAAAGAGAATAAAAGAATTTACTGAAGATATAGAAAAGGAATACAGGTTACTAAAAGAGCCTATCAGTAAAAGAGCTCAAGAGCTTCTTAAGGAAATGGAAAGGGCTATTAATCGCATGCAAGAAAGGCTGAAAAGGAAGCGCAGTACTGATAAAACCCTCTCCATATGATGAGAGCTTTGCTAACTCATATTTCCTTAAAGAGGATGAGCTTTTCTTCAGTTCCAAGGCTCTCGGGCTGGTCTTTTCAGCAACTTATCTGCGGGGGAGTTTTGCCCCCTCCGCATTGCCCCGATAAATCTGGGCCTGCGGTTTCCCACACTGATAAGTTGCGAAAAGACAGCGCCCTTACACCAGTCACTTCAGAAAAGTCCATCCTCTTCATTAGGGTGACAAAAATTGTCAGGTTTTGCAAAGCTCTAATGATGTAGTGTAGCTGCGAGTTGTTATTCAAATTTTAAATTTATGGTGAAAATTCTATTCGAGTCTTTTTCTTTCAATTGTAACCTGAGTAATTTGGCGGACTTTGCTTCTCCAGGAAAGAATATAAAGCCATAACTAAGGTTATTGGGAGAAAGGGATTTACTTTTCAAGCTTTTGCTTTCAAAGTCTTCCATGACCTCTCTTCGGGCCTGATATGCTGAGTCATAGCCTTTTAAACCGCCTGCAGTTCCTCCTGCAGCAGCACCTATAGCTGCTCCCTTTCCTGCTGCAGAGGCAACATTTTCACCAGTAACAATACCAATAGCTGCTCCAATGAGTGCACCAGCAGTCGCAGACATTACACCTGCATAAGCTCCTTCCTTAAAGATCTTTTTGGTTTGCGCGTATTTCGTTACCCTCTCGTATGCAAATTTATCTGTTAACACAGGCCAGAGGTTACCTTCTTTATCCTGAAGAAATGTTTGATTGGCAACAATATATAGTCCTTTTTGGCCTTGGTTATCTGCCACAATTTGAACCGGAAGCATGCCTGCTGATCTTACATCAAAACCAAAGGCCTCTTGAGCTTCCTTTTTGTCAACAAAAGCCCTTGAGCCGATTGTGGCATTCGCAACCTGAGTAGCATTTGGATAAGCAGATGGATACTTAAATGATAGTGGCCTGGCCTTGTAAGAAGGGGCGCAGCCTGATAAAAAGAAAATAAATATAATAGTTAAGCATAAAAAATAATTCTTTTTCATAATTTTTTTCTCCATTAGTCAATATAAATTAATAATAGAATATTCTCGGTAAATGTCCAGATTTTTTTAAAAAATACTTATTCATTGGTAAGGTTACGTAATGAGATATGTTGAAGTAAAAATAGCAGTGAGCCTAAAATAACAGTAGGAATAAATCCTGAGGCATGAAGAAGAATGGCCATTGATAATGCCTTTTCCTTGCTGAAACCATAAAAGATTAATCCATATTGGCATGCCACATGAAATGTACCGATATATCCAGGCGCAGATGGCAATGTGACACTAAGACACAGTAGTATCAGAATAAAAAAAGGGGCTAAAAAAGGCAATGACAAACCCATTGAAAAACAAAGGATGTAAATCTGAAATGCAGTAAGACACCAAAGTGTAAGAGAGTAAAATATTACTGCGAAAAGTTGAGATGGACCTTTAACAAGGACAAGACCGTTGCTGAAATCTTTCAGCATATCAACAATCCTCTTTCTTATTTTATGCGGTAAAAAGAAAAGAAAACGTCCAAAGATATTGAGAAAGGTGTGGGTCTTTCTTTTCAGCCCGATAAGGAGAAAAATTGAAACGATAAAAAGAATTAACAGGAAAAATCCTCCTGCTTTTAGGGCCTTTTCTATTGATTCCCATTCAGAAGGGAAATCATTAAAAAGGATAACAAATAATACCATTAGAAGTATGGTAAAAACATCAAAGAGTCTCTCAATAACAATGGTTGCTAATGAGGCACTTTTACTTATGTTTTCCATGCGCCCAATGTAGTTTGCCCTTATAAATTCGCCCAATCGTGCGGGAAGAACATAGTTTGCAGTAAAACCTATAACTGTGGAAGAAAATAGATTGAATAGACCGATTTTTTTTATTGGCTCTAAAAGATGAAACCATCGTAAGGCCCGTATAAAATAGAAGGAAAAAGTTAACACGACAATTGGGATAAAAAAAAGAATATTAGTTGATTTAATGGATAAATACAGGAGGCTTAAATCCACATTATGAAATGCAATATATAGAAATACGACACTAATTAAAAGACCAAGCCAGAATTTCCATTTCATGGTGTATCTTTTTTCTTTTGAAAGAATTCCCGTGCCTGATTAACATCTTCATCGATCTGCTGGGAAAGCTCTTTGCTGCTTGCAAAAGTTATTTCATCCCGTAGGTGGGAAAGAAAATTAACCTTAATCTTTTGCTTTAATATATTGGCAGATAAATCAAAAATATAGGTCTCAACCGACAAGGTTTTATCCTTGAATGTCGGATTATAGCCGATGTTGGTCAATCCTTGATAAATCTTGCCGCCTATATCTATTAAAACAATATACACACCCTCCTTTGGTATTAGCTCATCAGTCAATTTTAGGTTTGCTGTGGGGTAGCCTAATAAAAAAGCACCCCTATTCCTACCGCTAATAACCTCTCCTCTTATCTGGTAATTCCTTCCAAGTAATTTTTTTGCACCTACTACATTTCCTTCCATAATAAGGTTTCTGATTGATGTACTCGATACCAAAACATTTCCTGTATAAACGGGATCTACTTGCTGGACATTAAAATTGAACAGAGAACCCATTTCTCTCAGGACTTCTATATTACCTTGTCTGTTATGGCCAAAGGTATAATCATAGCCAACTACTATCTCTTTAACCCTTAATTTATCCACCAAGATATCTTTTACAAAATCTCTGGCTGAAATAGCAGCAAATTCTGCTGTAAACTTTATTATAAGAAGTAAGTCGATCCCTTGATTTATTATCAGTTCTTTCTTTTGTTCTAAAAGCGTTATGAGTGGTTTAGCCTTCGTTGGAAACATTACCTTTATAGGATGTGGTTCAAATGTAATAACCACAGATATTCCGTGTAAACCCCTGGCCCTCTCTATAATCTTTTTAAAAATTTTCTGATGTGCCCAATGGACTCCATCAAAGTTTCCTATAGTAACTACAGGATTTGTAATATTTTTAGGGAGATTATTGAGATTACAAATAATGCTCATAATGAATTAACTGATCAATGAAAAATTATCAATTATTCCCAATAGATCGGGACTAATTTTAAATTGTAATATGCAGGCTCAGGTAATTATCAACAATCTTAATCACTTTTTTAAGTTCTTGAGTTTCTGGAAGAGTAGAGGCAATCTTTTCTATATAGTTCCGTTTCTTAATTTCTTGGAATGTCGGATAAAAATTTATATCATATACCCAACCGATTTGTAGAAGTTTAAAGTCATTTAAATTTTTAATGGCACTTGAACTTGATGTTTGACAGGAATACAGATCATTCAAAACTGTATTAGAATATCCAGGGGTATCTGGCAATCCTAATTCGAGAACCGGATTATGATTATAATTTTGTTCTCTATAATAATTTATTACTACCCTCCAGATGTCCAGTTTATCTGCATCCCTGAGTAATTTGCAAAAAAAGAGACAACGAGGGTCTATATCCGCAGGAAGCGTATGAATATTGTGATAAATGATGCCCTTTATAATCAAATTTTTTTCCACCTCAGTTAAATCTTTTAAGATGTGCGAATTTGTAAGTATCTGTGTTCCTATTTTTGCATGATCTTCAGAGAGATCATCCCTGAATGTTCTATATTTTTGATACTGATAAAAGCGCCCGATATCATGAAACAGACCGAGAACTTCTGCAATTAATATATCATTCTCAGATAAGTTTAATCTCTGGCCGATACCTATTATCTCTTCTCTTACTTTCCAGGAATGCTCTTCTTTTAGATGGATAGCCCAGTCGTTTTCTTGATCCTGGCCTTTAGAGTAAAAATTTGATACGTAATCATTAAACCAGGATTGAAAATATTTTACATTATCTCTGTTCATTTTATTGCATCTTGGAAAACTACGTCCTCTGGGCCTCCGGCTCGTAGATCCTACGGCTCGGAGAGCGCGGTCAGAGTTCTTTGGCTATGCCTGGAAATAAAAAAGGGAGTATTGGCATAAAAACAGAAGATTATTATGTTTTTCTGTTTTGTTTTTAGCATTACTCCATTATTCCCTGGCCCAGACCTGATTTACAAAGCATATTTATTTTATATTTTGTTTAAGAGTTATTACAATGATAATAATACTTTCTAAGTAAGTCGCACCAGGGCGGGCCATCACTCCATTATTCCAAAAAACACTGAAATGACAGGCATCACAAATCCGCCATACTTCTGGCGGATAACTCAAAGCCACGTCATCTGGGCGTGGATTCGTTACTATATGAGTAGGCATAATTTCCTTTCATTCAGCTGTGCTATATGCCTTTTCTTTGAAAGTTCTTTATCCTATTTCTAATTTATTAACAACCTTTAATCTTAACCGTTCACAGGTTCACAGGTTCAGTGTTGATCTAAAACCCGCCTGCCATGCGAGACCTGAGAATATATGGAAGAACATGTTATTGGGCTGTTCAGAGCATGTTTGAAGAAATAAATCGGAGTTAAGGCATGAGCGGGCAGGTCAAGCACTTTCCAGCCTATGAGCAAGGTTATTGAAAGAAGGGTACTACTTATTTATGGGAGTTAAGCTTAAACACTATTTGTAATCCATCCAGGGTCAAGAATTCTTCAATATAATCGATGTTCTCAGCTTCTGATTTTATCAATGTGGCAAGGCCACCTGTTGCAATAACGGTAAGATTAGATCCCATCTCTTTTTTTATGCGATTTACTATTCCATCAACGAGGCCAGCATAACCATACACAAGGCCTGAATTTATACTGCTTATGGTTTCCTTGGCTATTACAGATTTAGGTTTGTCAAATATCTCAACTCGAGGGAGCTTAGAGGCCTTTTGAAAAAGAGCCTCAGCAGAGATAATTATGCCAGGGGCTATTGCTCCCCCCTCATAGGCACCTTCAGGGGATATGTAATCAAACGTTGTAGCTGTACCAAAGTCTACCACAATGAGGCCCGTTTTATATTTCTGGTATGCAGCTATTGCATTAACGATCCTGTCAGCACCAACTTCTTTTGGATTATCATATTTAATGGCTAATCCTGTCTTTATATCCGGGCCAACAATCATTGGTTCATGTTTAAAATGAAGTAAGCAAAACTCTTTTAGGGAGCTAAGAAGAGGTGGTACAACGCAAGAGATAATTACATCACGTATGCTCTGTATCTCTAATTGTGCTGGGATAAACAGGTTGTTGATTAATACAGTGAATTCGTCACTGGTCATATCTCTTTCTGTTCTTATTCGCCAGTGATTACGCAGTATATCATCTTGAAAGATACCAATAACAATGTTTGTATTACCTGCATCGATACATAGTAGCATAGGAACAAGTATCCAGTGGTTCGACAGGCTCACCATCCTGAGCTATGTCGAAGGATTTCAAGTTTTGGCTTTCATTATAGCATCAATCATAGTTACTGTCTCTTTGGTGGCCTTCACATTGTGAACCCTCACAATATTTGCTCCATTCAGCACAGAAGCAGCAACAGTAGCCATTGTACCACTTTCACGAGATTCTAATGAAAGGCCAAGCACATGTCCAATAAAAGCCTTATTAGATGCACCCACCAGAAGTGGTTGCCCAAGAGAAGAAAATGTATGTAACTTGTTTATTATCTTGAGATTATCATCAAAGGATTTACCAAAGCCAATACCGGGATCAATGATAATAACATCTCTTTTTATACCTGAACTAAGAGCCTGTTCTATGGCCTTGCGTAAGAAATCTATTATTTCACCAAAAAGGTCTTTGTAAGTAGGGTTTCTCTGCATATTTTTTGGTGTTCCTTTCATATGCATCAACACAATGGGTACGCCTGCATCTGCAACCAATTGACCCATTGTAGGATCAAATTTCAGTGCACTTATGTCGTTGACCATTGTGGCACCAGCCTCTATTGCCTGACTGGCTAACTCACTCTTATAGGTGTCTATGCTTATTGGAATGTCTATCTCTTTGGCGAGAGTCTTGATAACAGGTATTACTCTCCTTAACTCTTCATCAAGTGGGAGGGGATCTGAAAAAGGCCTTGTCGATTCTCCTCCTACATCAATAATATCAGCACCCTCGGCGGCCATTTTCAAACCGTGCTTCACTGCATCATTTTCGCGGAAATGAGTACCTCCATCAAAAAAAGAGTCAGGGGTAATATTCAGGATACCCATAATAAATGTTTTAGAATCAAGCTCAAGATTATAGTCTAACCATTTTAAGTTATTAGCTTTTTTTCCCTTTTGAATCACTTTTTTTTCTTTCCGTTGATTTTGTTGTGTGTCTTTTTCTTCTCTTTTTGCCTACTATTTCATCGATCTCATGGCCATTGAGGGTCTCTTTTTCCAAAAGGGCCTTGGCTAAATTGTTAAGGGTATTTAGGTTATTACTTATAAGTTTATGAGTCTTTTTATAGGAAGAATCTATAAGATTATTAACCTCCTCATCAATCTTTCGTGCTGTTTCTTCACTATAATCCCTGTGTTGGGAAATCTCACGTCCCAAGAATATTTCTTCCTCTTTCTTCCCGAAACTCAATGGGCCGAGTTTTTCGTTCATACCATATTCACAGATCATCTTTCTTGCTATCTCGGTTGCCCTCTCTATATCATTGCTTGCACCAGTCGTCTGGGTATTTAAGGCGATCTCCTCGGCTATTCTGCCTCCCATCAGGATGCAGATGTTATTTGAAAGATACTCCTTTGTATAGGTATGTTTATCATCTAAAGGGAGTTGCTGTGTCAGGCCAAGAGCCATGCCTCTTGGAATTATGGTCACTTTATGTATGGGATCGGTATTAGGGAGAAGTTTTGCTATTAAGGTATGTCCTGCTTCATGGTAGGAGGTAGTTTTTTTCTCATCATCGCTTATGATCATGCTCTTCCTTTCTGCACCCATAAGCACCTTATCTTTCGCATCTTCCATGTCTTGCATATCTATTTTGTCTTTGTTTCTCCTGGCTGCAAGCAACGCTGACTCATTAACCATATTTTCAAGGTCTGCACCGGTAAAACCCGGTGTTCCCCTGGCAATTACAGAAAGAGCAACATCATCGCTAATCCTTGTTTTTTTTGTGTGTACCTTTAATATGTTTTCCCGTCCCCTGACATCAGGCACCGGTACAACTACCTGCCTGTCAAATCTTCCTGGTCGTAATAATGCAGGATCAAGTACGTCAGGCCTATTAGTGGCTGAAATAAGGATAACTCCTTCATTAGATTCGAATCCATCCATTTCCACTAAGAGTTGATTTAATGTTTGTTCTCTTTCATCGTGACCCCCTCCTAATCCAGCTCCTCTATGTCGACCGACAGCATCAATCTCATCTAAGAAGATGATGCAGGGGGCATTCTTTTTACCCTGGACAAAGAGATCCCTCACCCGGGATGCTCCGACACCTACAAACATTTCTACAAAATCAGAACCACTTATGCTTAAGAAAGGGACGCCTGCCTCTCCTGCTATAGCCCTGGCTAACAAAGTCTTGCCTGTTCCGGGGGCACCAACCAGAAGCACGCCTTTTGGGATTCTACCTCCTAAACGGGTAAATTTCTTTGGGTCTCTTAGAAATTCTATAATCTCTTGAAGTTCTTCCTTAGCTTCTTCAATGCCAGCGACATCATCAAAGGTTACCTTATTTTTTTCGTTAGTTGCCAGCCTTGCCCGGCTTTTCCCGAAAGAGAGTGCCTTGCCTCCTCCTGCCTGCATTTGGCGCATAAAGAAAATCCAGACACCAATTAAAAGAAGCATAGGGAACCAGGATACAAGAATTGTCATATACCATGGAGACGCGTCATCCGGTTTTGCAGTTATCTCGATATCCTTATTACGAAGGATTTTTATTAACTCAAGATCCTTAGGTGCAAATGTTTTAAAAAATCTGCCCTGATTTGAGTTACCAGATATTTTGTCCCCTTGAATGGTTACCTGGCTGACCTCGCCTTGTTCTACCATGTTCAGGAATTCACTATAGCTTAACTGGCCAGTCTGTTTAGTTTCTTTTTTAAAAATTTGAAATAGCAGGATCATCATAAGGCTGATAACCAGCCAGAGAGTAAGATTTTTAGAAAATGTGTTCAACTGTGTTCTCCTTTATAATCACTTTAAAATTTTATAGTGTCCGTTGATAGTTGTTAGTTGTCCGTGGGTTCACTTACCTGATTTTTGCTTATTACCAATTGATTTGATATAAGCACTTAATTTAGGAGTTAGTTCTTCAATCAATTTCTGTAATGAATTTATCTCTGTTTCAGATAACAGTTTTCTTTTATATGCCCTTCTAAGCCAGTGCTTTACTTCAAAGAGAGATCCCCTTGCAATTTTAGCAAATCTCCGATTATCGGCAAAGCTACCACGTCCTGTCCCTTTTTACCCTGTTAAATAAGATTTGAGCCTCCTTCTTAAAAACATCTTCCCATGAAATGTTTTCAAATATTTTTCCCTCCTTGTTGCATCTTCTTTATCAAGACACGCCTCATAGTAAATCAGCTTGAATGGCCCTTTATCCTTTGTAGATTCAACAAGTTGCTTATTTTGTTGCTCAAATCTTAGCTTGAGGTTCTTGATAAACCCTGTATAAAAATCTTCATCCTTCATGCTATGCAATACATATGTGTAAAACACATCCTAACCTCAAGCTATTTAACAGGGCAAGTATTTGCCCCTATACTGTCTGCTGAATTTACCAGTTGTTTGCCAATTGTACCCTGAGGAAAACGGTCCCATTTTAAAACTACTCCCCATACAAAATCTGCTATTTCCTCTGCTAATTGATAAACACGAAGATTTTCAAACCCTGTCCTCGCCATACCATTGTATCCTATCATATCTCGTTTCTAATTCAGCAACGGACAATTGACAATGATCGACTGACATTGTCTAAAATAGACAAATTATAAAAATATCATTTAAAATTTTTTAGTATAGCACATTTCATTCAACTTTACATCTTAAAATCCTTTTTGTTTCCTGTTTGATCTTGTATCTATCATCAATCCTTATGCCATAAACCCACACTATATCATCATGGCTTACAAGAATAGGAATTTTTTTTCTCTCCTCCGATGGAATTTTATTATCAATAAAGATATCTTTCACCTTTTTAAACCCATTCACACCAAGGGGTATAAATTTGTCTCCCGTTCTGAAGTTTCTTGCTCTCAGAGGCCATTTGAGCCTGTCAAGGTCAAGGAATGCCTCTTCAGGCGAATGAGCGGACAACATGAAATCATTTTTAGATATCTCCGAGAAGGAGATTGTTTTATTGATCTCATGAATTTGAAATTTCCCCATATTATTTATATAGTAAGAGAAATTGTTGATTTCAATCATATCTCCTAAAGAAAATCTAAGCCTATTATATATCTTCTTTACTATAATATTTTCAGGAAGATTTACTTTGATTTGAGGTTTATCACTATTGATGAGATTTATAATAGTCTTGATATGCCCTCTATCAATCTTTTTGAGGTTTCCCTTTATTTTTTGTATTGCCTGCCTGATAATACGATACTGAAGAGAACATGAGATGGTATTAAAGGTGGTAAGTGAAATGTCTAAATAATGTTTTGAGGAATCAAAAGTTATCTTCTTCAATGCTTTCTTTGCCTCTTCATCTATAAATTGGGTTTCTTGTCTGCATAGAAATGCAAGTTCACCTAAGTGTTCGACAAGCTTTGGTTGATAGTCAAGAAGTAGTGGTAGCAACTCTAAGCGTATCTTGTTTCTTAGATACCTTGTTTCAAGGTTTGAACTATCTATTATAAAAGATTCGTCATTTTGTTTTAAATAGGTATGGATTTCATCCCTCGTTATATCTATGAGAGGTCTTATAAAACAATTTTGTCGAATTGGAGGTATTCCGGATAAACCGGTTAGCCCAGTCCCCCTTAGAAAATGCATAAGAACTGTTTCTGCCTGGTCATTCATATTATGGCCAAGGGCGAGCTTTTGGGCATGATTCTGATCTATTGTTTTTTGAAAAAATTGATATCTCATCTCTCTTGCTTTTTCCTCAATAGAGCTCGCATGTGCCTTTGTTATGTTATTTGACTTATCACAGACCAAAGCCAGGTTTAGTCTCTTCGCTAACTTGGCAACAAATTCTGTTTCTATTTCATCTTCTTTGGGTCTCAATCCATGATCAAAATGGGCAACAGTTAGACTGATATTCAAGCACTTCCTAAGTTCATAAAGGATTTTCAAAAGGCAAACAGAATCTGCTCCTCCAGATACAGCTACAATAACGCTATCCCCCCTGTTGATCATTCGATATTCAAGGATAGCTGACAAAACCTTTTTTTCAGTGGGATGTAGGTTTAGTTTGTTGATATTTGAAATTTGAAAATTGAAACTTGAAAATGACATATAAAACTCATACCTTATATTCAATCCCTTAATAATATGATAACCGTTCACGGTTCACCGTTATCCGTTGTCCGAAAGGGGAGATATTCATCTGGATCAACCCATTGTTTGGGCTGTTGATGGATTGTCTATTTAAGCGGTTCACTGCCACTGTTGGCTTATCGGTGAACGCTTACATAATACAATAAATAAATCCCAGCTTTGACGAGGTAAATTAAATATAAGATTAAATCGTCATAAATCAAGTTTCAAGTATCAAATATACATTGACCTGTGATAGTAAGTTTTATTAAAATTCTAAAATGGTCAGGGGGTTAACAAGTAGCATTACTAAAATTTAAAGTTATAAGTAATCAAAGTCACAGAATATCAAAATAAATCAAGTTTCAAGTTTCAAGTATCAAGTCTCAGCAATGAATAAGGCCAAAATCTTAAAAGATATTAAACAACAACTCCGTCTTTTAGAAAAGGATAGGCTTTCTCCTTATGCTACCTTGAGCACTCAGGCTGTCAGACGAAGAGAGGAGCCAGAGATTGTTGACAGCCACAGGGAGGATTTTTCGATTGATGCAGATAGGATTCTCCATTCTTTAGCCTATTCCCGATACATTGATAAGACCCAGGTTTTCTATCTTATAAAAAATGATCACATTACCCATCGCGTCCTTCATGTGCAATTAGTCTCCAAGATTGGCAGAACGATAGGCCGTCTTTTACGACTTAATGAGGATCTTATCGAGGCTATTGCTCTTGGCCACGATATAGGTCATACACCGTTTGGCCACGATGGTGAGAGGTTCCTTTCAGATTTATCTCAAAAATATGGGCTGGGTAATTTTTTACACAACGTACAAGGTGTGCGTTTTTTAGAGGCAATAGAAAGGAAGGGAGTTGGTTGGAACTTATCTCTTCAGGTTTTGGATGGCATCCTTTGTCATAATGGCGAGGTGCATAATCCTGCCTTATATCCTGATAAAGATAAAGATTTTACTCGATTGGAAGAAGATATAAAAAAGGTAATAGAGGATCCAAATGCACCTATCTGGCCTATGACAATAGAGGGATGCACCGTGAGGATGGCAGATACCATTAGTTATATAGGGAGAGATATAGAGGATGCAATCAGACTGGGTTTGATAAAAAGGAATGAAATGCCGCCGGATTGTCGCCGTATATTGGGAGAAACAAATGGAACTATTGTATATACCCTGGTTGAGGATTTAATAGCGGAAAGCCTGGAGAAACCCTCTCTCTCATTTAGCCCTGAGGTTGCACACGCCTTAAAAAGGCTTAAAGATTTCAACCAAGAGTTTATATATACCAATCCCAAGACGAAAAGCCAAACCGATAAGTTACTATTGATGTTTGAGATGCTTTTTAATAAATATTATAATGATCTAAAAGCAGGTAATGATAATTCAGTTATTTTTAAAGAATTTTTAGATGGGATGTCCTCTCAGTATAGGGATGCTACACCTCTTGCTATGATTGTCCGGGATTTTATCTCTGGAATGACAGATGATTATTTTTTACGCCAATGCCAGGAGAACCTCATGCCCCAGATATTATCAGGGCATTATTGAAACATTTTGGAATTTCTACAACCTATTGCATAGATCTCTTAGTTTCAATGGATTTATACTCCAATTGTAACTTCTCTATAAGTCCGGGTAATTCCTTGCCAATGCCATTTGTCGTCATTGCGAGGAGCGGAGCGACGTGGCAATCTCATTGCTATAGTAGAGATTGCTTCGCTTTGCTCGCAATGACAGAACCCGAACTTATTGAGAAGTTACCTCCAATTGGGGCGAATGCCCCAAACTCATAGCTAAATAATAGCTATTTTTAAGCTACATTGTAACTACTTGTTACTGTTACAATTTTCTCAAATATTTTTTTCAAAAACTTGTTGACAAACAAATTATAAAAAAGTAGATAACCAAAGTTAATCACTCAATTGTTGGAAAAATCCTTTTTTTTACAGTAAATATGCTCTCATTATTATACATTCCTCATAAGCTTAAAGTAGTCTTTAGAAATAAAAAATTATTAAAGATTATAGAAGAACCCAAAGAACCTGTTATGTAATATAATTTTACATAATAGGTTTTTTACTTTTTATTTATCCAATTACAACAAATGTAAAAGCTAAATATGGAGGCTTAAACGGTATGAACACCGCAGGTGAAGCAAAAGAAGGGGATGTTCTCCTAAAACTCGAAAATATTCATATGGCCTTTGGAAAGGTAGCTGCCTTGAATGGTGTTGACTTAGAGGTAAAAAAGGGAGAGATACATTCTATTATTGGGCCAAATGGTGCTGGCAAAACAGTGATGATGAACTGTATTAATGGCCTTTATCGCCCCCAGCAGGGAAATATTTTTTTTAAGGGACAGAAAATTAATAATCTTGCTCCTCATAAGATTGCTGCTCTTGGAATCGGCAGGACCTTCCAGAAGCTTGAGCTGTATGGTGGAATGACCGTTACTGAAAATATCAGGATGGGCTCCCACATACATCTCAAAAGTAATATCCTGAGTGGCTCTATTTATGTCGGTAATCCAAAAAGAGAAGAGATAGAAGACCGAAAATTTATCGAGGAGGAAATCATCGATTTGTTAGAGATCGAGTCTATCCGTGATCAGGTTGCACACATGCTTCCTTATGGCTCACAGAAGAGAGTTGAGCTCGGAAGGGCCCTGGCGCTCAGGCCAGAGGTTATCCTTTTGGATGAACCCATGGCAGGCTTGAATTTAGAAGAAGTTGAAGACATGGCCAGGTTTATCCTTGACATAAATGAAGAGAAGCGCTGGAAGATAACCTGTGTATTAGTAGAGCACGATATGGGTGTGGTAATGGATATCTCCCACAGGGTTCTTGTCCTTGATTTCGGCAATATGGTTATTGATGGGACCCCGGATGATGTTGGCAAAAACCCCCAGGTTGTCAAGGCATATTTAGGTGAAGAGGATCTTTACGTAACAAGGAGATAAAATGGCAGAAAAGATAGAGGTAACAAAAGACCTCACTATCCCACAGGTATTTTTAAAAAGATGCAAAGAATATGGAGCTGGAAAAGTTGCCATGAGAGAGAAGGAGTTTGGGTTATGGCTGCCTTACACATGGCAGGACTACTATGATAGGGTAAAATATCTATGCCTGGGAATGGTCAGCCTTGGACTAAAGAGAGGGGACAAGGTGGCCATGATTGGTGATAACAGGCCGGAAGGTGTCTGGGCAGAGATGGCTGCTATGTGCGCTGGAGGCATACCGGTCTGGCTCTTTCAGGATTGTATGATGGATGAGGTCAAATATATAATAGATCATTCAGATAGCAAATTTTTTGTAGGAGAAACCCAGGAGGAGGTTGATAAGGCATTAGCCATTATGCCGGATTGCCCAAAATTAGAATACGTAATATGGGATGATCCAAAGGGGATGAGGCGCTACCATCAGCCAAATTTAAAAAGCATAATAAAGACCCAGGAGCTTGGCAAGGAGCTTGATGAGAAGGAACCGGATCTATTTGAAAAAATGATTAATGAAGGCAATGGTCAAGAAATCTGTCTCCTGTTTTATACATCCGGCACAACTGCCCTCCCTAAAGGCGCCCTTCTAACCCATTACAATATGCTGAGCATGGGTAAAAATCTCATGGCAGTTGACCCATGTTATGACACGGATGACTTTGTATCCTATCTTCCCTTTGCCTGGATCGGGGAGCAGATGATGTCCATATCCTGCGGCCTCCTGATGGGCTACACACTTAATTTCCCGGAGGAACCGGAAACATCCCAGCATAATATTCGAGAGATCGGGCCTCATGTTATGTTTGCTGCGCCGCGGCTTTATGAGGGCCTGACCCGTCAGGTCCAGGTAAAATATCTGGATTCCACCTGGATAAAGAGAAAGGCATATGAAATAGCTACAAAGATAGGGTATCATGTAGCGGATCTAAAGTTTGAAAAGAAGCCTATTCCATGGTACTGGAACGCCCTGAATTACTTCGCTTATGCCACCATGCAGAAGAAGCTCAAGGATCACCTTGGAATGTCGCGACTCCGACATTGTTATACGGGCGGCGCTGCAATGGGGCCTGAGCATTTTCGCTTTTTCCATGCCCTGGGTGTAAACTTAAAACAAATATATGGCCAAACAGAGGTAGCTGGAATATCCGTTACACACAGGGATGGGGATATAAAATTTGACACGGTTGGAACTCCTATTCCTGAAACGGAGGTGAATATCACAGAGGATGGAGAGATCATCTCCAAAAGCCCATCAGTATTTCAGGGTTACTATAAAAATGATGAAGAAACAAAAAAGACATTAACGGATGGATGGCTTCACTCCAGTGATACCGGTTTTATCGACGATGATGGTCATTTAGTTGTCTTTGACAGGACAAAAGATGTTTTGAAACTGAATGATGGCAGGCCCTTTGCCCCCCAATATCTCGAGGCCAGGCTTAAATTCAGTCCCTATGTACAGGATGCCTGGGTTATCGGGGATAAATTACCCTTTGTAACTGCTGTTATGTGTATTGATTATTCCGTTGTTGGCAAATGGGCAGATGAGCATAAGATTAACTATACAAGTTATCCGGAACTTTCACAGGATCAGAGGGTCTATGACCTTGTTCAGCAACAGATAGAAGAGGCCAATAAAGCGCTTCCTGAACCGGCCAGGATAAACAAATTTGTTAACCTCTACAAGGCATTTGATGCAGATGATGAAGAATTGACCAGGACCAGTAAACTGAGGAGGGGTTTTATGGAACAGCGTTACAAGGATATTGTAGAGACCCTTTATAAGGATGCAGACACGGTCCACCTGGATATGACAATCACCTATGAGGATGGAAGGGAACAGCCTATAAAGACAGATCTGCGTATTCAAGAGATAAAGGCTTGAAGAGGAAGCAGTGGGCAATAAAGGGAAGGTATAAGGACTTTGACTTATAAATACTAAACTCTAAATCCGAAATAATAAACAAATCCAAAGGACCAAAATTAAAAATTCAAAACAGTATGATTTAGAAGACAGGACTTTAAAGTTTACAAAGGAGGTAATAGAGTTTGTTAAAAATCTACCAAGGACTATAGCTAATATTGAGATAATAAAACAACTTGTCCGAGCTTCTGGTTCTGTGGGAGCAAATTATATCGAAGCGAATGAGGCCTTAAGTAAAAAAGATTTTGCCATGCGCATCAAGATTTGCCGAAAAGAAGCTAAAGAAAGCAGATATTGGCTGAGACTTATTGAAGTAAATGGGCCGGATGCTGAAAAACAAAGGAAATTATTGATTCAGGAGGCAACTGAACTTATGAAAATCTTTGGCTCCATTCTGGAGAAGACAAAATAAGTTTTGATATTATGATTTTGTATTTTGAAATTGTTTAGAGTTTAGAAATTAGGATTTAGGATTTTTCATACTTTACTGCGCGCATTACTTCTTACTAAACAAAAGGGGGTAGAAGAGAATGGAATTATTTTTAATGACCTTTACTACCGGGATTATGGTTGGAGGGATATATGCCTTAGTTGCACTTGGTTGGGTTCTGATATACAAATGTTCCGGTGTACTGAACCTGGCCATGGGTGAGCTGACCCTTATAGGGGCCTATGTCACAATTTATTTTTATTTAATGGGCGTTCCCTTCATTTTATGCATCTTGTTTACCCTGATCATTGGTATTATCCTCGGTATTTTAGTGGAACGGATTTTCTTAGACAGGCTTATCGGAGAGCCGATCCTGGCCGTTATAATGGTAACCGTGGGTCTCTCTTTTTTCCTTAAAGGATTGGTTGGGTTTGTATGGGGAGTAGATACCAGGGTCTTCACGCCAGCTATCTTTTCCCTTAAGCCATTTACCATCGGTTTTTTGAAGATCTCAACTGTCTATTTCTGGTCCTTTGTGCTGGCCATTGTTCTCTTTCTCGTTTTTGTTGCCTTTTTTAAATATACACGCTGGGGTCTTTCCATGCAGGCAACAGCAGATGATGAGACAGCCGCCCTATCCCTTGGAGTAAGCGCACGGTTTGTCTATGCAGCATCCTGGGCTATTGCCTTTATGGCAGCAGGCGTTGGAGGGGCACTTTTAGGAAATATAAATGGTGTTAACATTACTATTGGCTTTTTAGGGTTATTGGTATTGCCCGCCGTGGTCCTCGGCGGCCTTAACTCCATTCCCGGGGCCATAGTAGGAGGACTATTAATAGGAGTTTTGCAGAATTTTGCCGGCACTTACTTAGATCAGTATTTCCCCGGAGGGGTAAAAGAAGTCTTTCCCTTTGCATTTATGGCAGTATTTTTACTCTTCATGCCATATGGGCTCTGGGGTTGGATAAAGATAGAGAGGATGTAAATTAGCAATGTAAAATTAGCAATTTAAAAATGATATGGAGTTAGACGGAGGAGAGAAGAAGACCGGAGATGATATATAAAGAATGTAATCTAACAATGTAAAATTATCAATATAAAATTAGCAAGTTAAAAATGATATGGAGTTAGACGGAGGAGAGAAGAAGACCGGAGATGATATATAAAGAATGTAATCTAACAATGTAAAATTATCAATATAAAATTAGCAAGTTAAAAATGATATGGAGTTAGATGCAGGGGAGAAGAAGACTGGAGATAATATAGCAGAACGTTTACTTGATTTTGCCGTAAGAGTTATAAAACTTGTCAATGCGCTACCGAAAACAATTGTTGGGAGCCATATAGCAGGCCAGCTTGTTAGGTCGGGAACATCTTGCGGATCTAATTATGAAGAATCTCGTGGGGCTGAATCCAGGGCAGATTTTATTCACAAATTGGGTATTGCTTTAAAAGAGATTAAAGAATCACGTTTTTGGTTGAAAGTCATTTACCATGCTAAAATTATGAAGCCAGAACAAATTGAATCACTCATTGTAGAATGCGGGGAATTAGCTGCCATAATTGCAAAAAGCATAATTACAGCGAAAGCAAATAAATAATTTTCCAAATATTAATTTTTAATTGCTAATTGCTAATTTTATATTTTAACTTGAATTAAGGAGATAATCTATGTCAAGAGTTTGGCTTCCGTGCGGCTATTATCATGAAAACTATGCAAAGGATCAGGGTTGGTGGCAGACACCTGTGATAAAGGGGAAGATGATTTTACTTCTCCTGATTGTTTTTGTTGGATTTCCCTTATTTTTAGACGAATACTGGATCGGTGTGGCTAACATGATTGGCTACACTGCACTTGGTGCCCTTGGCGTACAGCTTTTGATAGGTTATGCAGGTTTGATAACCCTGGGACATGCCGCCTTTATAGCTGTAGGTGCCTATACAAGTACCATTTTAATCCTGCAATTTCCATGGCCAGAATTTTTAATTAACTGGGGCCTTGCATATCCCATCAGCATTGTAGTTGCTGCAATTGTTGCCGGCCTGTGGAGTGTTCTCTTTGGGCTTCCTTCTGCCAGGGTCAAGGGATTTTACCTTATTTTAACTACCATGGCCGCCCAGTTTATCACGGTCGACTTTATCCTGACCCAGTATGTAAGCCGAATTGGCGGCAGAGGACAGGCATTTTCCCTTCCACCAGGCACAATTAAGATAGGTCCCTGGGTTATAGATACGGATTTGAAGGTATATTTTTTAATGATTATCGTTTTGACCCTTACGGTTATGATTATGGCAAATCTCCTCAGAACCAGGGTTGGAAGGGCCTGGGTTGCAATAAGGGACAATGATATTGCAGCAGAGACCCTTGGCATTAATATTATCTGGTATAAATTGCTGAATTTCTTTGTGGCAGGATGTATAGCCGGTGTTGCAGGGGCGTTTTGGGTGGCCAACTTAGCGGCCCTGAGCCCGGAGCATTTTCCATGGTTCTGGTCTCTTTGGCTGGTAGGTGTAATACTAATCGGCGGGGCAGGGATTGATGGCGCCATTTTTGGCTCTATATTTATGGTTATGGTCTTAGAAATTTTGCAGATGTTAGCTATGCCAGCTTCTGAAATATTTCCAAAGATCCTGATTGATTTTGCCTTTTTAAAGGATATGGCCTTTGGCCTTGCAATATGTGCCTTCTTGATCTATGAGCCTCGAGGACTTTCTTATAGATGGTGGCAGGCCAAAAATTATTTTAACCTGTGGCCGTTTTCGTATTAATGAAGCTATTGCAAAATATGCTTGAGAAAATGTCATTGGGAGAAGAGATATTCTTATTTAGTCATTGCGAGGAGCGGGCTTTGGCACTTGGTCATTGCGAGGAGTGGATATTCTCATTTGGTCATTGCGAGGAGGCCAGAGGCCGACGAAGCAATCTTGGAAGTTCCGCAATCTTAAAAAAGTATAAATGAAGAGACAGTATTATGTCTATATATTGACCAACAAACATAATACCGTTCTCTACACAGGTATAACAAACGATCTGAAAAGAAGAGTTTACGAACATAAAGAAAAACTTGTTGATGGGTTTACAAAGAAATACAACATTACAAAATTGGTATACTATGAAGTTTTCGAAGACCCTGAAAATGCCATATTGAGAGAGAAACAGATAAAGGCTGGTTCAAGGCAAAAGAAAATCGACCTGATTAACAGCATAAATAGAGAATGGATTAATTTGTATGAGAAAATATGAGATTGCTTCGTCCCGATGAATCGGGACTCGCAATGACGAAGTGTCAATGTCATTGCGAGCGAATTTACGAAACGTTTTAATAGCAATGACTTTTTATTTTTTATCAGGTATACTTGATAAATTCGTAAAAAGTCAAAAATGGGATGGCAAAGTAAAAAGTTCCAAATGCAAGGCTTGCGAATCTTGAGGAATGAGGCGTACTTACCAGTACGCGCAATGACAAAAGATGAAGCGTAACGTAGCAGTTGGACTTTTTACGAAGTCGTCATACGTGATTCATTCCTAAAAAGTCATGAACCGGGGTCATTGCGAGGAGCATAGCGACGAAGCAATCTAATAAATACAATAAGTTATGCTATATGAGATTGCTTCGTCCCGATGAATCGGGACTCGCAATGACATGCTTTTTGACTTTTTACGAGATATTTATATAACAGTTGAAAGGAGGTGAATTACAGGGATAATATAACAATTATTGTTTAGGCGGGTTTAATTTTTATTTATCTTTTAAAAAGGGGGAAGCAATGAAGATGAAAAAGATTTTAATTGTTTTATGTGCCGTTGTATTTTTGTTTGGCCTATCATCTATGGCTTTAGCCAAGGTGATAAAGGTAGGTGGCATTAAGGATACAACAGGTGCTACGTCTGATGTGGGAAAAGACGCCGCACTCGGTCAGGAAGAATTCTGGGCGCACTATGTAAACGATCATGGTGGCATTAATGGAAAGAAAGTAAAATATATCTGGTTTGACTATGGTTACCGAATCCCTGAGGCCCTTACCAAATATAAGCTCCTTAAAAGGATGAAAGTTCTCGCTATCATGGGATGGGGAACAGGTGATACCGAGGCCCTTTCACCGACTATCAATAGGGATAAGATTCCATATGTATCGGATTCCTACTCTGCCCACCTGACACGTCCAAAAGACTGGGTAGGAAAGGATGGAAAAAAACATGGGGGCACAGCCTATAACCTGTTTTTTTCATCCGATTACTCCACCAATGCCAGATCCTGTTTGACAGCCTGGTATGACAAGAAATGGAAACCAAGGGGAGAGAGCAGGAAGCCCCGTCTTGCATGTTGCTATATGTTTGGCTCTCCGTATGCAAGCGCCCCTATTGCTGCTATCAAGAACCATGCTGAGCTGCTCGGTTTTGATATAGGCAAGGATCAGGATGTGAGTCTATTTGCCATTGATACCAAGAGCCAGATCATGGCGCTTCAAAAGTTTAAGCCGGATATCATCTGGCACGGAAACACAACTATGTCGGTGTCTGCCACCATAAGGGATGCATATGCCCTGGGGTTACGGGCGGATCATATCGTTAACAACTGGGGTTTTGATGAAAACCTACCGCGCCTTGCCGGAGAGGCTATGAATGCAAAGGATGCACTGTGTGTAATGGGTGCAACTCCTAATGGTTTTTATGGACAAAAATGCGACTTGATGGATGAGGTGGTAAAGTATGCCAAGAAAATCAATCCTGGTGTCCCTCAGAAAAAGCGTATATGCAGAACTGTTCAGGGTTGGTCCAATGGCCTTGTCCTCTGGGAAGCGATGAAACGGGCAGATAAGGCAGGCGATCTAACCGGCCCAGGAATTATGAAAAAGGGCTTTGAAACCATGCGGGATTTCCATATCGGTTTATGTACTGGTAATGTTACCTATACAGCCAATGACCATAGGCCAACAGGAGGTTGCTGGGTTCAGGAATGGAAAGACGGCAAGTTTCAGAAGGTGGACTTTGTTAATGTGAAAGAGCGGTGGCCAAAACAATGGGCCTCTGAATGGCACGGATGGTAAACAAGGAGGTTTCCAATTGGAAGCAGCAGAAAAGATATTAATGGTAAATAATATTGAGGTCAAATACCATGAGGTGATCCTTGTGCTCAAGGGTGTCTCTATTGAAATCCCAAGAGGTGGTATAGTTGCCCTCTTGGGTGCCAACGGAGCAGGTAAAAGCACAACCCTGAAATCCATTTCCGGACTCCTTAAGGTGGAGGTTGGAGAGGTTACTGATGGGGCCATTGAGTTTGAAGGTGTGCGGATACACAAAAAAACTGCGGTAGAGATTGCCAAGATGGGTATTATACAGGTAATCGAAGGGCGCAGGGTATTTGAGCATCTCACCGTTGAAGAGAACCTCAAGGTTGGGGCGCATTTGAGAAAGTCAGGGTCTGTCAAGGATGGATTGGAGCTTGTATACCACTATTTTCCCAGGCTACGGGAAAAAAGGAGTGAAGTCGCAGGATTTGTGAGCGGGGGAGAGCAGCAGATGGCGGTAGTGGGCAGGGCCCTTATGACAGAGCCCAAGCTGGTGCTATTAGATGAGCCATCTATGGGACTTGCCCCTATGTTAATCCATGAGATATTCAATATCTTAACGAGGCTTAACAAGGACGAACACATATCTATTCTTCTGGTTGAGCAAAATGTAAAGCTGGCCCTGAATGTGGCCCCATACGCATATGTAATGGAAACCGGGCGTATTGTCATGGATGATACGTCTGAAAGATTAAAAGAAAATGAAGATATTAAGGATTTTTATCTCGGGCTCTCTGAAAAAGGAAAGTCAAAGAGCTTCGCAGAGGTAAAACACTATAAGAGAAGAAAAAGATGGCTAACGTAGCCCTAAAATTTAAATAGGGAGGTTTTTATTATGCCTAAGAAATCTACAGTATTATTAATCGCGCTTATTTTTGGTATGGGGGTGCTATTTGCCTCTTGTGCCGCTGTTCAGGTAAAACCTACTGCGGCCAATTTTAAGGCACCAACAATAGCAATCGAAATGATAGAGGTACCCCAGTATGATGGGTACTGGTATTATGGGGGAAATATAAAACCAACAAAAGGTAAGGCAGGGAATCATGGTGCACCCTTGCCATTAATCATTACCTTTAATATCACGAATCCAAATCCATATCCGATTCTACTGGAGGATTACAGTTTTGTCATTGCATTTGAAGACTTTGATATGACTACTGTCAAAGGCTATGAGTCCCAGTGGATTCCGGCTGGTAAGACAAATCAAGTCAAGGCAGCCACCATGTTTACCACTCGTTCAGTATTATTGAAGCTTTTGGTAACCAGTGGATTCAAATTAAAGGCCAAAGGAACCAATGCCTGGGCCGCAATGGAAAAATATTGGACTACAATTCCTGATATGGCCTTTCCCATTAACATTTATGAAGGGAATTTCGGCTTTAGGGCCGATGGTGTCTCTAAGGCAGTTCCATTTAAAGGCACTTATGCCCCATAATTGGGGATGAACAGATGGGTTTAATCATCTAAAAAAAATAGACCGCCAGAGGTGCTGCCTTTGGCGGTCTATTTACTTATCGATAGCATATTGATTTGAAAGAGGTAAGCTATGGGTTTATATGATTTTACTATTTATGATGTTATAAACCGGAATGCCAGGTGTTTTAAACAGAGGCCAGCCTGGTTAGAGTTATCTGATGGCCGGGAAATAACATTCGGCGAGTTAAAGGATATGGTTGATCATCTGGCCAAAGGCCTGCAAGATGTGGGATTGAAGAAAGGTGATCGGATTGGAATATTAGGCAAAAACAGTCTTGAATACTTTCTACTTTATGGTGCGGCTTCTGCATTAGGGCTAATTGTTATTGCTATAAACTGGCGTTTGTCAGCCGATGAGGTGGAAAATAACCTGGCTGATGGAGCGCCACGATTGGTCTTTGCTGATTCCGAGTTCCAGGAGTTGATCCAGGGGCTAAAGGATAAACTAACATCTGTGGAGACATATTATAACTTGAGTGGAAAAGAAGGCTCTTTTGAAGATTTCAATCGATTGCTTGATAATAATGCAGATTTTAAATTAGAAGAGGTAGCTACAGATGACGGCACTGTTATAATCCATACAGCAGCAGTAGAAGGTAAGCCAAGGGGTGCACTTGTGACCCATCGCAATATTCTCTCTGCAACCACACAGTTTGCTCATGTATTCAAGATATATAAAGAAGATGTTCACCTCAATCTTCTTCCACTCTTCCATGTAGGGGGACTCTTTATCGCTATGACCGCATTTCATGCAGGGGCCCTGAATATTAATGTGAGTAGATTTGATGCAGACCAGGCCGTAGATTTTATTCAGGAAAAAAAGATCACTATGCTATTTGACTTTGCCCCGATATTGGCCTCAATCCTTGATAGTCAAGAAAAAAGCGGGAAAGATATCAGCTCTTTAAGGCTGGTGGCTGGTCTTGACAGTCCTGAGACCATAGAAAGGTATCAAAAGGCAACAGGCGGAGAGTTTTTTGTGGTTTATGGTCAGACAGAGGTTTCAGCATTGGTAACTATTTCACCATACAATGAAAAACCTGGATCTGCTGGAAGACCTTTGCCCCTTGCTGATGTACGACTTTTTGATGACTATGATAAAGAGGTTGAAACTGGCAAGGTAGGTGAGATTGTGGTGAGGGGGCCTATGGTTTTTAAGGGTTACTGGAATCTACCTGAGGAAACATCCTACACATTTAGGGAGGGTTGGCATCATACGGGAGACCAGGGACGTTTTGACGAGGAAGGCTTTCTTTGGTATGCTGGACGCAAAGCAGAAAAAGAGCTTATTAAGCCGGGAGGGGAAAATGTTTACCCAGCTGAGGTAGAAAAGGTGATCCTCCAGCATCCTGCAGTTGAGAGAACCGTTGTTTTTGGAGTGCCTGATCCTAAATGGAAAGAAGGAATCAAGGCAGTATGTGAGTTGAAAGAAGGGCAGAGCCTTGAACCACAGGAGCTTATAGATTTTGTTGGTGAACGTATTGCCAGATTCAAGAAACCTCAATATGTGGAATTTATCACGGATATTCCCCTTCTTGAGGATGGCTCTCCGGACAGGGCCAAGGCTAAGGAATTGTATGGGGGAGAGCAATAAGCGTAACTTCTTAATATTTCAGAGAACACTTGGCAGTAAAATAAATATGACTAACTGATGTATATTGTAGGGGTTCGATTTATCGAACCCTTGCGTATCGGGCTTGATAAATCAAGCCCCTACAAAAAAACCCCAAAATATTGAGAAGATACCAATAAACTGATTAAAAAAATGAAAATCAAAAGCTCTACTTAAAACGTAGGGCTTTTTTGTTTCTGTGATGGGTGTATTTTTAAGCTTGTTAATCATAGGGAGACTGCTATAGCAGGCTCATTAATAGTTTCTATTTTATCCGATGAGGTTGGAAGTCTCTCTCCGGCATCTACCATATCCTCTATATATATCTCGGCAGCATCTTTTATGTTTATTAACGCATCTTGTCGAGAATAACCCCAACTGGAACAACCTGGAAGTGTTGGGATAGATGCACTCCATCTCCCATCTTCCTCTTCTTTGAGATCAACCCTTAAAACAAAAGTCTTCATATCTTACCTCCCATTAGATAATGATTGAAAAGTATAACATCTTCAAATAAATGTCAAATATTGAAGTCCAAAAATTAAATTTGAGCTTCGTTTCCGAATTCCAGAACACAGAAGCCTTTGACATTTGTGTAAACCTATACTAACCATGTTTAATAAATTTGGATTTTGGCAACGGACTACTGACAACTCCTTTCAACGGACATCATAGGAATCATGGAGTCAAAAAAAACAGAGGCGATTATTTTAAGGACGAAAGATTTTGGTGAATCTGATCTCATCGTTACTGTTTTTTCCTCTCTTTTCGGAACCCTAAGAGGCGTGGCCAAAGGTGGCCGCAAGAGCTCCAAACGATTTGTTAATTCTCTTACTACTTTTTCCTTGGTAAATCTTGCGTTTAGAGAGCGAAGAACCGGTGATCTTGCGTTGCTTGAAACGTGCGAATTAATCGAAGGTTTTCCTGCAATTCGATCAGATTACAATCTATTGTTAAGGGCAAGCTATATGGTGGAGCTGACAGAGACCCTTTTCCCATCCAATGTGCAAAGTTCTGAGATGTTTCAGTTGTTGAAATTTGGCCTGGGTTCTCTATCAGAAAAGCAAAATACCGAAGAGACTATGATTATGTTTCAGGCACGGGCCATGAAGATAGGCGGGTTTGGAATTAATTTATCTCGGTGCGGCCTTTGCATGCGACGATATGAGGGGAAGGGTAGGGCATTATTCCATCCCCCAAGTGGTTCAATAGTATGTTTGAGCTGTGAGAAGGAATCGGTTTTAAATCCTGGGATGGGCCCAAAAACAGTGCAAGTCCTTGAGGATTTTCAGTCTACTGACCCATCACTATTACAAAATGTACAATGCGATGATGATATAATAACTGAGTTGAAAAGGGTTTTAATGATGCATGTTGAACATCGTTTAGGCAAGAGACTAAAATCTGCTAAATATCTTTAAGCCATCAGTTTCTAATAGACCGTTGACATTTAGCCGTTATCTTTGTGTATTTAAGGTGGTTACCTTCTTGACATCTTGTAAGGCAGGTGATATTTTTCGCAGAACTTTTTGGTGGCTAATGTTCATTGTGTTCATTGTGTTTGTTGTGTTTATTTTAAACTGTAGCTGATTTTAGTCACTTTAACTCGCAACCAGTAATTAGACAATTGACAATGAACAACGGACAACTGTCAACGGACAACAAACAAAGAGAAAGGATTTCTATGACATTTCAGGAATTGATCATTGGCCTGGAAAGATTCTGGGCAGATAGAGGATGTCTAATCCAGCAGCCGTATGACCTGGAGGTTGGGGCAGGGACCTTTAACCCGGCTACTCTTTTGAGGACATTGGGTCCTGAACCCTGGTCTGTTGCATATGTAGAGCCTTCCAGGCGCCCTACTGATGGCAGATACGGTGAGAATCCCAACCGTTTGGGGCATTATTATCAATATCAGGTGATTATAAAACCTTCTCCCATTGATATTCAGGAAATCTATCTCGAAAGTTTAAAGGCACTGGGAATAGATCCCCTTGATCATGATATCCGCTTTGTGGAGGATGATTGGGAATCCCCCACCCTGGGAGCATCAGGTCTTGGGTGGGAGGTCTGGCTGGATGGTATGGAAATCACCCAGTTTACCTATTTTCAACTTGCAGGTGGCATTCGCCTTGATCCGATTTCTGTGGAAATAACCTATGGCCTGGAAAGGATCGCTATGTATTTGCAAGAAAAAGAGAGCGTTTATGATCTTGTATGGAATGAAAATGTTACTTATGGCGATGTTCATAAAAAAGGGGAGTGGGAAAACTCTGTATATTGTTTTGAAATGGCTAATATAGATATGCTTTTAAAGATGTTTGAAATGTGTGAAAAGGAATCTCTTACAATAAGCAAAAAAGGGATTGTCCTGCCAGCATATGATTATTGTCTCAAATGTTCCCACATTTTTAATATACTTGAAGCTAGGGGGACAATAAGTGTTACAGAAAGAACATCCTTCATTGGAAGGATTAGGGAATTGGCTAGTTTGGTAGCAAAAAATTATTTAAAGCAGAGAGAAGAGATGGGGTACCCCCTGATGAGAGAAAGTGCCTAAAGTGAGCTAAAATCAGGGCCCCTTTCAGGCTTAATAATTACAATCTCCCACCTTTGGTGGCAACAATCTGAAGAAATAGTTAAAGAGGATATATGACTGCTGAACTGCTTTTAGAGATAGGCACAGAAGAGATTCCCTCAGACTATCTTGAGAACGGTTTAAAAGAGCTTAAGCGATTGGCAGAATTTTATTTAAAAGAAAACCGAATCGAGATTGAAGGAGGTCTTCATACATACGGAACTCCAAGACGGTTGGTTTTAGTCGGCAAGGCCATCGCTGATAAACAGGAAGATATGATCCAGGAGATAACAGGGCCTCCTAAAAAGGCTGCATTTGATGAAGAGGGAAACCCCACAAAGGCAGCATTTGGTTTTGCTAAGAAACAGGGAGTGTCTGTGGATGAGCTAAAATTATTGGAAACACCAAAAGGCGTCTACCTTCATATTAAGCGTAAAATGCCAGGAAAGCTTACAATAACTATCCTATCCGAAGTGTTACCCAAATTAATAGCGAATATTCCCTGGCCAAAGTCGATGCGTTGGGGAAGTGAAGAGTTTTCGTTTGTTAGGCCTATCCAATGGGTACTCGCACTTTTTAACGGTAAAACCATTCCCTTTGAAGTAGCTGGGATAACGAGTGGGCCTCAAACCAGCGGTCATAGGTTTATGGCACCCCAGAGGATGGAAATAGAAGGCCTTGAAGATTATCTACAAAAAATGAATGAAAGCTCTGTAATTATTGATCAAAAAGAGAGAGAAGATAGGGTTGAAAAAACTGTCATCACAGTCGCTAAAAAAGTATCAGGCATACCTGTGATAGACCCCGAATTATTAACTACAGTGGCTAATATGGTGGAGTTCCCATCTGCCATTTGCGGTGGTTTTGATAAGGCATTTCTTACACTCCCTGATCCTGTTCTCATAACAGCAATGAAAGAGCATCAGAGATATTTTTCTGTTAGAGACCATGAGGGGAATCTGATGCCAAATTTCGTGGCTGTTAATAATACGATTGCAAGGGATGAATCTATTGTTAAAAGAGGGCATGAAAGAGTTTTGCAGGCAAGATTGGCCGATGCAAATTTCTTTTTTAAAGAAGACAGAAAAAGACTCCTTAAGGATAGGCTGGAGGATTTAAAAACAGTTATCTATCAGGCAGAGTTAGGGACATCCTTTGCCAAGGTACAACGTTTTACCCGATTAGCAGAATACTTGGCTGAACAGATAGTGCCGGAAAAGATACATGATGTTGGACTTGTTGCGAAGCTCTGTAAATGTGATTTGGTTACTGAGATGGTTATGGAGTTTCCCTCCCTTCAGGGTGTAATGGGGAAAGAATATGCCAGATTGGACGGCTACCCTGAAGATATCTGTATAGCTATTTCAGATCATTATTTACCTGTTCAAGCAGAATCTCAACTCCCTGAATCTTTTATTGGGTCAATTGTTGGCATAGCTGATAGGCTGGATACCCTTGTAGGGTTTTTTATACTGGGCCTTGAGCCTGACGGAACAGCTGATCCCTATGCCCTCAGGAGACAGGCCTTGGCTATTATTAGGATAGTGAGGGATAAAAAGATTGCTATTTCCTTTCAGGAACTCATTAATAAATCAGCATGTATTCTTAATGAAACTATTTCATTTGACCTAAAAGAGGTCACAAATAAGGTAATCAATTTTATAAAGGAACGCTTTAAGAATTTGTTGTTATCTGAAGGAATTACGCAAGATTTTATAGAGGCAGTAATTTCTATCGATTTTAATTTCCTCCATCAAGTAGAGAAAAAAATCGAAGCCTTACAAAGATTTCGAGACATTTCGAAAGATTTTGAAACCTTAGCGATAGCGTTTAAACGGATCATTAACATAGGAAAAGGCTTTGAAGAAACGTATAGGGTGAATCCTGATTTATTTGAGCATAAAAGTGAAGAAGGTTTATGGAAAACATTTCAGTTAGTAAAAGATGAAGTAAAAAGAGAGATAGATAGAGAAAATTACTTTGAGGCATTGAATATACTATCCAGAATAATTAAGCAGGTAGATGAATTTTTTTCCGAAGTAATGGTCATGGCAGAAGATAAAAGGGTAAGAGAAAACAGGCTTGGAATTCTAAAAAGCCTGCATCAGTTTTTTTTGCAGGTAGCTGATTTTTCAAAATTTTCTATTTAGTAGTTCGGTGTGAAGTGTCTGGAATGATCAAACCAGACAAACTCTTTACTATACAACTCCTTGCTACCTCCAATCCCTAAATCCCTAAATTCACAATTCCTCAATTATAAAGGTTTTATTAGTTATCTGGTTTTTTTACTAAAAAATACATCTCTCCATCATGTTTAAGATTGCCTGCAGCTAATTCCGCATAAGGGTCACTACCCCAAAAAATGTCTGCTCGTCCCGCACCTTTTATAACCCCTCCAGTATCTTGATTTAAAAGAAATCTTGAAAAAGGAACCCATCCAGTTATAGTTCCATCTTTCCCCATAATGGGTTTCTGACAGCGAATATACACCAGGGCTCCCTTTGGAAATAGCCTATCATCAACTGCTAAAGACCTTCCAGGTGTTAAAGGAACACCGATGTTGCCCAGAGGCCCACTATCAAGTAGTCGGAAAAAAACATACGATGGATTATAATTCAATATCTCATCTTTAATGTCAGGGTTTTGTTTTATAAAAGATCTGATAGTCTGAAGGGATAAATTATCAGCTGTGATATATCCATTATCTATCATATATCTGCCTATACTTTTATAGGGATGCCCATTTGAGGCACTATAACCAACTCCGATTGTCTTTCCGTTTGGTAATCGTATCCTCCCTGAACCCTGAATTTGTAATATGGCTACGTCGAGAGTATCCTTGAGCCATGCAATTTCAAGATTTTGTCTTTCTAGAACCTTGTTTTCCATTATGTCTTTTCTTGTGAAATAGGGGACAAGACTATTGCCTTTTATCCTGGCCGTAATGCGCTGTCCGGAAAATTTCGGTCGGAAAAGGCCCAAATTCATTGTCAATAGATTGTCTGGCCTTCTATATATTGGATATCTGTGCATAGAATCACGCTCAAGGCTTCCATCAAAGATCGGCTCAAAATATCCAGTGAAAAAGACCTTTTTACTTCCCCAAAAACCAGCTGTCTTATATAAGTAAAATTTTTCCCTTAGATCTCTATTGAATTTTTTGCTATCTGAACTTTGCTTGAAAATTGATAAAAAGGTCTTTAATGATTTCCTCACATGTTCTGCAGGAAATTCATCAGGACCATAGGTGAAAAGTGTATCGTCCGTTAGTTGGTTCAAATATTTCAGATCACTTTCAATAGCCAATGAAAGGGAATCCATATCCATGTCATCCTGAAATGTTGGCCAGAAATATTTTACCTTTTGAAGGGCATTGGCTGGTTCCTTAACCTCTTTTTTGACTAAAGGGTAGCAACCACCTATAATAATAAAGATTAATATTGCTGAAAGATAGCGGTGAATCATATGCTAAATATTAGATTCAAACCTTTCTTAAATACAAGAAAAAAAGTATTGACTCAAAAATTTAATGCGCCTTAAAAGCATTAATAAAGTGAGCAGGCATTTCTTTCCATATAGCCCTTCCACCTGTTAAGTTTCTCAAAAGGGCAGTATGTAACAGAGCACGCGTTTGGGTAACCAATACAATTGTATAAATCAAACACAAAAACTGTGTTAAATTTAACACATTAACATGATAAAAAAATGAATAGTTTCCGTATAGCAAATTTTAATTATCATTATCAATTTCAATCAGTTAGCCATATAGATTTGCCTTTTTTATAATCATTTTATTAAATGGCACATAATTTGCTGATATTTAGCACGTCTTCCAAGTAATATTTTTCTCTACATTAATTTATTATCAAAGTAATTATGATGGATTTAAGACAACGGACAGTTGCAGATGAGATAAGCTGTACAGGAATAGGTCTTCACTCTGGTAAAAAAGTAAACCTTACCATAAAACCCGCTCCACCAAATAGCGGAATATCCTTTGAACGTATTGATATATCACCTGGCTGTAGAGTTAAGGCCTCTTTTGATAATGTAGTTGATACGAATATGGCTACTACTATTGGTTTTAATGGATATAGTGTATCCACAGTAGAGCATATTATGGCTGCATTTTTTGGAATGGGTATAGATAATGCTTTGGTACAAATTGATGGTGGAGAAATTCCTATTATGGATGGAAGTTCTGCCCCTTTTATATTTCTACTAAAAAATGCCGGCGTTACCATACAAAATAGCCACAAGAGATTTCTTCTTGTGAGGAAGTCAGTTAAGGTTAAGGATGGCAATCGATCTGTTCAGCTCAATCCCTCAAACGAGCTAAAGATAACGTATAAAATTGACTTTGATCACCCCTTAATCAAAGATCAATCCTATGAGATAACTTTTTCAAAATCTAGCTTTGTTGATGAAATTAGCAGGGCACGAACATTCGGTTTTTTGAGGGATGTTCAGACATTAAGGAACAATGGGCTGGCAAAAGGTGGATCCTTAGATAATGCAATTGTTGTGGATGACTTCAGAGTTCTCAATGAAGATGGCTTAAGGTATAAAAATGAGTTTGTAAGGCATAAACTCCTTGATTTTATAGGTGATTTGGCTATTCTTGGCTGTATACCAATAGGCCACTTTGTGGTAGAAAGATCAGGACATTCTATGAACCAAAAATTGCTCAGGCTGTTTATGGCGCAAGAAAAGTCCTGGGAGGTAGTACGATTTAAGAATAAAGAAGAGTGTGGGAAAAAAAGTATCAAGATACCGTCCTTTGGTAGCCTTGATTTAGTCCCTGCCTAAAACAGTAAGTAGTAGTCAGCAGGCAGCAAAGAGGTCTTTAGTGCTTCCTGCATACTTCCTACTATATTTCCAATTTCTAAATTCGTCATTCAAAATCAATCCCTTTTATTAAATCTTGCAATCAGTCTCCCTTTTTCTTATGATATTTCAAATATCCTTATAAAATTACCTATTCTAATCTCACAAATTGTTTGCCATCTGTGATGTGAGATATAGAATTAAGGAATTAAGGAATTTAGGGATTGTGAATTGTAGAGTAGTTGCTGGTTATAGGTTATTCACTGTAAACTTTAGGTGTCGCTAATTGATACATTTAAACACGTTGGTTCACTCTATGCGCGGTAGACAGCTTACCTTTGCTTTAGTGCTTTCTCTCTTTTTCTGTATTTTCCCAGAAATTTCTTCAGCAAAAGAGGCTCGCTTGTCAGATATAATTGTCACTAACACACGGGACCATCTACTTAGTTATTTGAATGTAAGAGACTGTTTTACCGAAGAAATGGACATGGCCATTATGAATGGTATTTCAACCAAATTTACCTTTATCGTCAAATTATATGAGATTAGAAGTGCATGGTTTGATCGTAAGATAGCAGATATTAGGTTAACACATACTATAGAATACAACACCCTGAAAAACGAATTTAGTCTTCTTTTACCAGAACAAAATAAAACAAAGGTAAAAACCAAGGATTTTGACGGAGCAAAAGAATTAATGGCGGATGTGGTGGCCTTAAAGGTTATCAGGCTCGATAAGCTTAAAAAAGGAGCTCAGTATCAAATACGAATGAAGGCAGAGCTTGATAAGATTGAATTACCTTTTTACTTAAACTATGTGCTCTTTTTTTTATCCCTATGGGATTTTGAGACAGACTGGTATTCAGTTGAGTTCAGGTATTAAGTGCAATGGAAAGACATGTAGATACTAAAAATGAAGACCTAAAGAGGCGTAAACGAGAGATAATCATCATATGTATTATACTACCCATTATTATCCTCCTTACCTATCTGGGAACAAAAGTCTTTGATCTTGGCGTTGAGTTACCGATTGCAGGCAACATCTTGATCTTTGTCTTAATAAATATCAATGTAATTTTACTGCTTCTTCTGCTCTATCTGACCATGAGAAATCTGGTCAAGCTGGTATTCGAGAGGAAAAAAGGGGTTATGGGCTCTGGTCTTAGAGCAAAGCTCGTTTTTGCCTTTGTCATACTTTCCCTTTTACCAACTATAATTATCTTTTTTGTTTCAGTGCAATTCATTTCTCTCTCCATTGATTATTGGTTTAATCTTCAGATCGAGCAGTCTCTTCAAAAGTCTTTAGAGGTAGGTCAAGATTACTATAAAAGAGTAGAAGATGAGGCATTAGCATTTGGCAATAGTTTAAGTTCCTTAATTACCCATGAAGGATATATGTTGCTATCAAAGGAAGATAAACTAGGGGCGTTTATAGAGGAAAAAAGAAAGGAATATAATCTCACTGCTATTCAGATATTTTCATCAAAATTGCTTCCGAGGGCGGCTTCTTATGACAGGAGTGTTGATTTAAGACCTTTTAAAGACCTGAGCATTGATGTATTGCGCAAAAGTTTCAAGGATTCAACTGATATTAAGGTTATTGAAACATCGTTACATGGAGATTTAGTCAGGGGCATTGTGCCCATATTTTCACGAACCGAGACAAAGGCTCAGGTAGGAGCAATTGTGGTTGCTAAATTTATTCCTGGAGTAATTTTGAATAGGCTTGCAACTATTAGCAAAGGCTTGGAAGGCTATAAGCAACTAAAGATGCTCAAGAAACCTATAAAGTTAACAACTTTGATTTTTCTGTCTATTGTGACACTTTTAGTTATCTTTTCTGCTATTTGGTTTGGCTTTTATCTTTCAAAGGGGATTACAGTTCCAATAGAGGAACTTGCTAAAGCTACTGACAGAATTGCATCTGGCGATTATGGATTTCATATTGATCTGGAATCCAAGGATGAAATGGGCGTTCTTGTAAATTCATTCAACAGGATGACAAAGGATCTTAAGGAAAGTAAGATCAAACTCGAAACTGTGAACAAAGATTTAATTAAAAGCAGTAAGGAATCAGAGCAACGCAGAATCTATACTGAGACTATTTTAACAAATGTTGCTGCTGGTGTCATATCTGCAGATTCTCGCGGGGTGATTTCAATAATAAATAAGTCGGCAGAGAAAATGCTTAATATTTCTGCTAAGGAAATAATAGGGCAGAATTATAAGTATATTCTTGGCCCAAAATATCATTCTATTATTAGTGGATTTGTGGAAGGTAAAAATCGTACCAGAAAAGAATTTATACAAAGAGAGATAGGCATCTTAATAAAAGGGCATTACTTAAAATTGCTGGTTTCTTTGAATCTTTTAAGGGATGACCGAAATAATTATCTTGGACTGGTTGCAGTATTTGAGAATATGACCGAGTTAGAAAAGGCACAGAGAATGGCCGCATGGAGAGAAGTAGCCAGGCGCATAGCCCATGAGGTAAAAAATCCATTGACCCCAATTCAGCTTTCAGCACAAAGGTTGAGACGAAAGTATGGTGAACTTTTAGCAAAAGAAAATGGAAGAGTTTTTGATGAATGCACTCGGTTGATAATAGACAATGTTGAAGAGTTGAGGGTGTTAGTGAATGAATTTTCCAGTTTTGCTCGAATGCCAACTTCTAATCCGGTCCCGGATAATATAAAAGAGATAATTCGGGATGCAGTTTTATTATATAAAGATGTTCATAAAAATATTACATTCAACTTTATCGAAAACAATGATATTCCTAAATTAAAACTTGATAGAGAACAAATAAAAAGGGTGATGATTAATCTTTTAGATAATGCTGTGGCAGCCATACCAGATAAAGGAAAGATTAATATCAGGCTTTTCTATGACAAGGCATTAAGGATTGTCAGAATTGAAGTCGTTGATACTGGTAGCGGTATATCTAATAAGGATAAAGGGCGGCTTTTTGAGCCGTATTTTTCTACAAAGAAATCCGGGACAGGTCTGGGACTTGCAATCGTCAGCACAATAATCACCGATCACAATGGTTTTATCAGGGTTGAGGATAATAAACCACATGGTACAAAGTTTATCATCGAACTACCTGCGAGGGTTTAAACTCGTTACTTATTGGTGGTACTGGTTTCTAGTTAACAGATAGTGAGTAACGAGCAATGCTTATCCTCTACCACCTTTTAGCTACCCTTAGCTTTATCTTCTTTTTTCCTGTTTTTTATCTTTTAAAGAATAGAAGTCGTTTTAAAGAAAGGTTAGGTCTGAATCTTCCAGATCTTGATCAATCAGGAGCTGGCAGGTTATGGGTCCATGCACTTTCAGTAGGTGAAGTCTTATCAGCAATTCCTTTGCTTGAGGCATTGAAAAAGAAATATCCATCAAGAGAGATTGTGCTTTCTGTAAAAACAGCTACTGGTTTAGACGTAGCACGAAAAAAACTTAAAGATACCATTCACTATTTATTACCAATGCCTCTTGATTTCTGGTGGTCAGCAAGGAGGATGATAAAAAGTATTAATCCAATCATTTTTATTCTGGTTGAGACAGACATCTGGCCAGGCTTAATCTCATTGTTAAAGAAGAGAGGGGTAAAAACTATCTTAGTAAATGGCAGATTTTCTCCACAGACTGCAAAATCTTATAGGAGGTGGAGATTTTTAATCAAGAGAGTGCTACAGATGTTTGAATTATTTCTGATGCAAACAGAACTCGATAAACGCCGAATTATTAAAGGAGGGCTTTGTCCAAATAAGGTCAAGGTTACTGGAAACATTAAATTTGATAGGTCATGGAGACCTCTTAACAATAAAGAACGAGACAGATGGCTTGACCTCCTAAACCTTAAAAACATGCTCATATGGGTGGCAGGGAGCACGCATCGTCCTGAAGAAAAAATCATATTTAATGTATTTAGTCAACTTCGTAAATCCTTCCCTGACCTTTCCCTTATAATTGGTCCACGGGAGGCTCACAGGTTTGATGAGGTGTACAATCTTGCCAAAGATTGTGGATTAAAGGTCATAAGAAAAACGCAATTGTCTGTAGAAGAGACTGGCACTGCTCCGCAGGCCTCATCCCGCGGAGCAGGTCGGGCAAGGAGGCACGAGCGGGAAGGAAACCAGAAATGCAATGTTTTCATTCTTAATACACTCGGTGAATTAGGCCAAGTTTATGGCTTAGCTGATATTGCCTTTGTAGGTGGAAGCCTTGTTCGTAAAGGTGGCCATAACCTTTTAGAACCAGCATTTTTTGGTGTACCTGTACTTTTTGGTCCTTACACATATAATTTTACTACTATGTCAGAATTAATGATCAAATATAGGGGCGGCAAAATGGTTGCTGATGAATCAGAATTGCTCAATGTTATGTTAGAGCTATTAGGTCAAAAAAGTAAAAGAAACGAGATAGGAAAAAAGGCTAAGGAATTTGTGGAGCAAAATCAGGGAGCTCTTGCGAGGGTAATGGGAATCCTTGAACCTTATATTGTTTGTTGAGTTTATTGAGTTATTTAAGTTTGTTGTGTTAAAAGACTATGAACTCAATGAACACAACAAATTAAACGCCTCAAGTGATTAACTTAATAAACGCAATAAACTCAATAAACTTATGAACGCGATTAATTGGTCAATTCTGCACACAACAAAGGAAAAGAATCTTTTTACTTTTTTTCTAAAGATTTTTTCATTTCTGTATAGCCTTACTATTCAACTCAGGCTTATTGCGTATAAGAGTGGTTTTTTAAGGGCCAAGCGCCTTCCCACTCATGTAATTAGTATTGGAAATATAACTACAGGTGGTACAGGAAAGACACCATTTGTTGCCATGTTAGCCAGGTGGGCAGAAACACATGGATTTAAGGTAGCTATCCTCTCGAGAGGTTATAAAGGGAAGAGAAGCAATGATTCACTTGTTGTATCTGATGGAAAAACGGTTTTGGCATCTGTCGATGATGCAGGAGATGAAGCAGTTATGTTAGCTACAACATTATCTTCTGTGCCTGTATTAATATCCAAAAAAAGATATAAAATTGGATCTCTCGCCTTAAAACTTTTTAATTCGGAGCTACTGTTATTAGATGATGGATATCAGCACATATCATTACATAGAGATGTGAATATTCTTCTCGTAGATGCTAAAAGACGATTTGGAAACAGATCGCTATTACCCCTGGGCCCTTTGAGGGAGCCGATTGAGCAGATAAAAAGAGCGGATATTATTATTATTACTAAATGCACAAATACGCATTCTGGAGATAAGCTCGTCGATTATTTTCAAAAAAATTTCCCTGCAAAATCGATCTTTCGATCGAGGTATTTTCCTGATCAAGTCATATTTCCTATTGCTGGTAATACACATCCGCCGGATATTTTGAAAGGGAAAAATGTTGTGGTTTTTGCAGGGATAGCACATCCAGATGATTTTTTAGACACGGTAACAAGTTGTGGGGCCAATATCGTGCACTTTAAAGCTTTTTCTGACCACCACTTTTTTAGCAACCATGAGATCGAAGAGCTTGTATCGTGGAAAAAACAATCAAATGTAGATTTTTTATTGACCACAGAGAAAGATTGGATAAGGATTGACCGTAAAATTGATCCTGATTTGCACATTGCTATATTAACTATAAAGATAGGCCTTCTTTCTGGTGCGAATACCTTTTTTGAGAGCATCAAGCAGGGAATTGTTCGATCTAAAAAAAGATTCAGCCACTAAGTCACCAAGGCACAAAGGAAACGGATGAATTATAATACAATTTTTGGTGACTTCGTGTCTTGGTGGCTAAATGGTGGTAATATAATTTAAAAAAGATGAGACTCAAATCCAGGCATAAAATCTCAAATCAGGAGGTTAGAAAAATACTGGTTAGATCTGCTAATTGGATAGGGGATACAGTAATGATGATCCCCTCACTAATGGCACTTAAAAAGACTTTCCCTCATGCTAAGATAACAGTCCTGGCTAGTCCTTGGGTTATTCCACTTTTAGAGAATCATCCTTCAGTGGACAAAACAATGATCTTCGCCAAAGGTGACAGTGTTTTTGCCTCATTAAAAGAATTACTAAGGATTATATCGTGGCTGAGGGCTGAGAGATTCGATCTGGCTGTTCTCTTTCAAAATGCCTTTGAGGCCGCATTCCTTGCCTATACAGGAAAGGTTAAATATAGGGTTGGTTACACTACAGACGGCAGAGGATTTTTATTGACCCATAAAGTGAAAAGGGATCAACATATTCTTTTAGTTCATCAAGTTGAATATTTTCTCAGTCTCATAGAGGCTATGGATTGGCATGTTGAAGAAAGAGAGCCTATTTTATATGTTAACGACGAGGATAGCAGGTCAGGCTCTTTAATGTTATCTTCTATTGGCATAGAAGATACTTCTTTTATTTTTGGAATTAATCCAGGTGCTGAGTATGGGTCGGCTAAGAGATGGCCAGAAGAGAGATTTGCTTTTATTGCTGAGTGGGCTGCCAAAAGATGGAATGCCAAGGTAATAATATTCGGCTCTTTTTCCGAGACAGAAATAGCTGCTAAGCTAACAAATTTGATGCATACCGCCAATCCTATCAATCTCTGTGGAAAAACGACATTAGGTCAAGCTATGGCATTAATCAAGAGATGTAACTTTTTTTTAACAAATGATTCCGGGCTTATGCATATTGCTGCTGCCTTTAATATTCCCCTGGTGGCTATTTTTGGCCCTACTGATCATATTGTAACCAGTCCGGTTAGTAAAAATGCAAGAATTGTAAGGCATAATGTAGATTGCAGCCCCTGTTTAAAAGAGGTGTGTCCTTCCGATCATAGGTGTATGTTATCCATTGAGCCAGAAGAGGTTTGGGAACAAATGGAAGGTTTGAAAAAAGAATTAAAAATTGCAACTATTTAGCCACGAATGGCCTGCCCTGGCGCGACGACACAGTAGTATTATCATGCTTTGTAAAGATTTGGATATCTATGGATATAAACCCACTCTTTTAAAGCCAGGTCTGGGCCAGGGACACAAATCTACACAAATGAATCTGACCGCCATCCGACAGGCGGGAATGGAACTCTGTATAAAGACTTTTGATAAATAATTGTTCGTGATAATTTGTGATAATTTGTGGCTGAATAGCGAAATGGAAAATTTAATGATGAGACCGGCGGTATTTATAGATAGAGATGGCACTATTAACGAACAACGTGGTTATATAAATCATACAAGCCGATTCGTGCTTTTGCCTAGTGTGGGAGAGGCCATATCCCTTTTAAACAAGAATAATCACATCGTTGTGGTAACTTCTAACCAATCAGGTGTGGCGAGAGGTTACTTTCCTATACAATTGGTAAAAGAGATCCACAAGTTAATGGAGCAGAAATTGGCAAAAGATAACGCACATGTGGATGGGATTTACTTCTGCCCACACCATCCAGATGGAGTTGTGCCTGAATATAGCAGGGAGTGTAGTTGTAGAAAGCCGGATGTAGGTCTTATAAAACAAGCTGAAGTTGAATTAGATATTGATATGGAAACATCATACGTAATCGGGGATTGCTTGGTTGATATAGAATTTGCACATAATGCAAATCTACCCGGTATCCTGGTATTAACCGGTTATGGCAAGGGAGAATTAAAATATAGTATGCCTCATAAAAGTATAACACCTGCTTATGTGGCAGAAGATCTATTAAACGCTGTAAAATGGATTTTGAAACAGGAAAAAATTTGATAGTATAAAAACTTTCTTTTTTGCCGCACCTGCCCGCCATCTGGCAGGCGGGGACACACGCAGACCCGCCTGCCAGATGGCGGGCAGGTTATCAAGATTTTAAAATATAATGTAAAATATTTTTTATCCGCGAAAATCTGCGGCCTAATTAAATGAATAACAATCCAAACATCCTGATAATTAAATTGAGCGCAATCGGTGATGTTGTTCATAGCTTGCCTTTCCTGGAAGTTTTAAAAGATAGATTCCCTTTATCTAAGATTGACTGGGTGGTTGAGGAAGATGCATCTGGCATAATAGAGGATCATCCTGATATAGATCAGTTGATAGTTTTCCCTCGAAAGGGCTGGATAAAGAGAATTAGTAAGAAGGGCGAATATCGCAGTGTTGGAAAAGAGGTGGCCAATTTTCTTAAAGAGCTTAAGAAAAAAAAATATGATATTGTTGTTGATCTGCAAGGACTTTTTAAAAGTGGCATATTAACCTTCATTGCCAGAGGGAGAAGAAAAATTGCGCTTAATGGAGGAAGAGAAGCTAGTTCAATTTTTGTTAATGAACGAGTGGCCATTCCTGATCCAAATATCCATGCCCTTGAGAGATATTTATATATCGCCAGATACTTGGGAGTAACTGAGCTTGACTGGAATGGCCAAATTCCCCCTGATGCTGAAAATAAAAAATATGTTAATCATCTCTTACAAGAGATTGGTAATGACAGAACCCTGGTAGCAGTTAATCCAATGGCCAAATGGGAAAGCAAACTTTGGGGCTTGGATCGATTTGCTTGCCTGGCGGATAGAATAAAAGAAGAATTGGGAGCAGAGGTTATTTTCACTGGAAGTGAAAGTGACACACAGGCAATAAAAACTATTCTATCAGGGATGAATACAGCAGCTCTAAATTTAGCTGGAAAGAGTAGTTTAAAAGAATTGGCATGCCTTTATCAAAAGTGTGCCATTGTTATATCTACTGATACTGGCCCAATGCATATAGCAGCAGCTATGATATCGCCTGTAGTGATAGCTCTTTTTGGACCTACCTCTCCTTTTAAAACTGGGCCTTATGGAGCAAAACACAGAGTTATCAGGGCTGGCCTTGAGTGTAGCCCATGTTTTAAAAAAAAATGTGATGATATGTCATGCATGAAGAAGATCACAGTGGATATGGTTTTTAATACAGTTAAAGAGGTGCTTAAGGATGTAGAAATCAAAAAAAATAATATCCCAGCTTAGAGAATATCGTTAGAATATCAAATGCTAAAATTCAAAGTCCAAATTAATGTCAAAATCCAAACGCTAAATAGGAATGGTTTGACATTGAGCATTTGGACTTCATTTGGCATTTGGATTTTGTAATTTGAAATTGCCTATAAATCTTGTCCTTGAAAAGTTTTTCTACCGTTAGGAGTATATAGTCTAATAAAATTTTTTTAAGGGTCTTAGTAAAGGGGGTAAGAATATGGCTATAAGCAAAGAACTGCTGGACATTTTAGTCTGCCCAAAGTGTAAAGGTGATATCTATCTGAACAAGGCAGGGGATGGACTGATATGCGATAACTGCAAGCTCTTATATGAAATAAAGGATGATATGCCAATTATGCTTATAGATGAGGCAAAAAAAATAAAAGAGGATTAATTGGATATCTCTATTATTGTTGTTAGTTTTAATACAAAAGGCCTGTTGCTTGACTGTTTGGCTTCTATTTTTAAAACTATTAAAGGAATATCTTTTGAGGTTTGGGTTGTGGATAATAATTCTACTGATGGAACAGTAGAAGCGACGAGGGAAAAATATCCAACTATTAAAATAGTTGAAAATACGGAAAATTTAGGTTTTGCTGCTGCAAATAATCAGGCATTCAGGCAGATGAATGGCAATTATGCCCTATTGCTCAACACTGATACTGTATTGACCAATGGAGTTGTAAAAGAGCTTTTTGATTTTATGGAAGCCAATCCTGAGGCAGGCATGGCATGCGGGCAGCTGTTAAATCTTGATGGTTCAAGTCAAAATTCTATTGCTAATTTTCCTACGACGTTAACCCTTCTTTCTAACGAGACTCTTCTAAGAATCTTATTGCCTAAAAAATTTCCAAGCAAAAGAAGAAAATACCTATCTCCTTTAAAAATAGATTCATGCATTGGCGCCTGTTTAATGGCCCGAAAAAAGGCTATGGATGATATAGGATTCTTTGATGAGAGATATTTCTTTTTCTTTGAAGAGACCGATTGGGCTTATAGGATGAAGCGTGGCGGATGGGCTATTTATCTTGTACCCACGGCAAAAATATTCCATGCTCAGGGAAAGACAGTAGGAAGCAATGTACATGCAAGAATTATGTTTTATAGATCAAGGTACCTCTTTTTTAAAAAGTGGCACCCACACTCCTATCCGTTATTCCATTCAGTTATATTTTTAAGGTTGCTAGCTAACATCATTCTTTCTCTTATGGGCCTATTATTTACTGGTGGCTTTAAAAATTCGATAAGGAAAAAATTTATTGTGTACATTCAGTTACTTATCTGGCATCTGCATGGATGCCCGGAAAAAAATAAAGGCTAAAACAAATGCTGGTTAAAGGTAAAAACCTCCCATTAAATGGAATAAAAAAGATTCTGTTGATACAATTGGGAGATATAGGGGATGTAGTGCTTACAACCCCAACGATAAGAGCATTAAAAAAGAATAATCCCTCTGGCGAGATTTTTGTTCTTTTAAGAAGCTTTGCCACGGAATTGTTGGAAGGCTGCCCATGGGTGGATGGTGTGATTTCACTAAACAAGGAGAAGAGGAAGTTTAGAGAGAAGATGACCTACCAAAAGGATTTTCTTTCAGGTCTGAGGAGAAAAAGATTTGAATTAGCTATTGATCTGAGGGCTGGAACAAGGGGCGCCTTCCTTTCTTATATAAGTGGGGCAAGATTGAGGGTAGGAAGGTATAGGGGAGACGGAAAGTTGTGGAGGAACAGGCTTTTTACCCACTTAATCAAACCTGAGAATGAATTACAACAATATTCTGCCCTACACAACCTGAATATTTTAGCCCCTTTTAACCTAACCATCGAAGATACCTCTCCAGAGCTCAGTGTCACAAAAGAAAGGGAAATAGGTGCGGAAAATATTTTAAGGAAAGAACAAGTGCCTTCTGATAAGCCCATAATTGCCCTGCATCCATTTTCCCGGTGGAGATATAAGGAATGGTCAATCAGAAATTATATCAAATTAATCAATTATATAGGCTCAAAATATAAGGTCTCTATACTAATAACAGGTTCAATTGATGAAAGAGATAGGGCATCTAAGATAGCGAAGAGCTGTAAAATAGATGTTCATAACCTGGCAGGGAAGACCTCTCTTGGCGAGTTGGCAGCTATTCTTAAAAAATGTAGTTTATTGATTGGAATAGATAGTGCTTCTATGCATATTGCCGCAGCAGTCGGTACGCCAACGATAACCATATTCGGACCGTCTTCCCCTGTAAATTGGGCCCCGAGGGGTAGGCAACATAAAATTATCACTAAGAATCTCCCGTGTGTACCATGCAGGCAAAAGGGTTGCAATAATAGTGAGGTGAGCCGATGCCTTGAAGAGTTGAGCGTAGATGAGGTAATTCCCGTAATTGACGACAAACTCATGGAGATAGGATTTGCACTAACACGGTGATAATTCAATCACGGCTTTGTGACAACTTCACTAATCAAAGATTTTTTGTTATTCGAAAATAAAATCCGGGAGAACAATAAGCAATTTGTTAGGAATCTTAAAACAAGAGCGATAAAATACCTCATTTAGGAAAAAAAGCGCTGGTTGTGGAAAACCTTTGATTATATAAACAAAAAGGCATCTAAAGATTTTATTTGGCTTGAGGAATAAAGACACCCTGACACGGGAATGTTAATCCTTTTCAAGATTACGCGATAACAAACAACTGTTATCTTGTTGATATATGTTCATCCAAGCTGGCAACAACAGCTATGCTATGCCCCGAGAACATTTTTGAGATGAGCCTTGCGAAGATGCTGACCACGGGAATACGCTTCAATGCTTTTTTTACCGTTTCAGAATGGTAATCTTTGGTCTTCACCACATGAAAGCCACATATCTGGAGTAGCTGCTTCACTGTTTGGGGAGTAAAGTGATACAAGTGGTATGGTAAGTCCCATCCAACCCATTCTTTCCAGTTCTTGCGGGCATCTGTTCCTTCATAATTAGGGACGTCTACTATAAGGACACCATCATTTTTTAACCAATCTCTGGCCTTTAAGATTGCCTTTCGGGGGTCGGAAGTGTGTTCAAGAAAATGCCACATGGTGATGATATCAAAACTATGGTGTGGCAGTTTTACCTCATCTATCAACCCAAAAGTTATAGGAAGGCCAAGTTTTTCAGTGGCATGTTGCGATGCCCAGCTTGAGATATCAATCCCTTGTACATCATATCCATAGTTACGGCATGCCGCTAGAAAATACCCGTAGCCACAACCGACGTCTAAGACTCTCCCTTTTCCCTTTATTCCCTTGAAAAACCGTATTCGATGCGTTTCAAGACTAAGCCTTTTCTTGAATTCAGGCGAGTCAAGCTTTCCTCCCCCTATAAAATGTTCCTCGCAATATTCCTTGCTGTAAAGTTTTGCTATATCTTTTTCTGAAGGCCTCGGATCTAAAAATCCTAACCCACAAGAAGAACACCTGTAGACATGCCACGAGTCCATTTCTATCAGGGCTTTTCTATCCCTGGCACCACAGAGGATGCAAAATTCTGGGGCTTTTTCCATTTTTTAAACTGTTTTTTTAATAAGAAATGGTATTTTAACTATTAAAAAATTACTATAATAAAGGTATAAAAGAAGATCAATTATAATTGATATCAGCTCAAATCATCAGTGTTGACATACAAAAACACTTTCTCTATATTCCATAGGCATAATCACAACCCTTATCCAATCTATTAGTTTTTCTTAAGAGGAAACAATATGTTGAAGATCTTGATTGGCATACCTGTGTTGGACAATATTGAGATGACACGTGTATGCTTACAAAGTCTTTACCAAAATACAGACACCAACAGCTTAGATCTCGATATCTCTATGGTGATCATTGACAATGGATCGAGTGACGACATTGCTGGTCTTATAAAAAGAGAGCTTGATAGTACTCAATTTCCAACCTATTATTTTAGAAACTCTCAAAATTTGGGTGTAGCCATAGCATGGAATCAAATACTGCGATTTTCTCCAGATACCATTTATGGTGAACCTTTCCCCTACAAATACTATGTTATCTCAAATAATGATATCCTTTTCGGACCTGACTGGCTGCAGCCCTTGGTCGAAGTTATGGAGGGCGATGATAGCGTTGGTTGGGTCTCTGCTTTGGAAAACGGCTCTCCAGTCATGCAAGAATTACTTGATGCACATTCAAGGACTAAGAGGTACTATATAAATCCCAATAAACCTTACTCTTCAGAAAATATTATCGAAAGCGTGAAAAAAGTATACGAACAATGGGGTGGGCATGAATCCTTCTGCCGATTTGTGAAAAGCCACAGTTTGCCCCTTTTTATCAAGGGGGGACGATCTGCTGTGTGTTTTATGATAAGACCAGCTATGATCGAGCAGATTGGATTTTTTGATGAGGATTATTCTCCAATTGGAATTTCAGAAGACCTGGAGTATTTTCTAAGGATAGAAAGGATAATTACCCCACCGTGGTTAACAGAAGAAATGTATCCAGAAGAAAGTAAGTGGAAATACGGTTTTTGTGGTAAGAGCATCATACACCATAACTGGGGTATGACACGGCAGGGTCTTCATTTTGATGGACGGAAATGGGAAAAGGAAAAAGAAAAGAATTGGAGAGCCAAGTTTGGTAAATCGCGAAAGTTTTATACCAAACATTTACTGTCCATGTTTTTCATGCCAATAATTACATCATTTCTGATAAATTTCTTACTTTTTACTCTCCCAGTTCATTAAATACTCGTATCATCTCGTGATGATTCTTTTTTACAGAGTATTTTTTGCCTGTTATGGAAGCCTCTATTGACATATTTTTTAACCTTTCTGGTACCATGAGGGCTTTCATTGCTTCTACGAGCTCCGCTGAACGAGGTGGATGTGATATGATATACCCGTCTTTTTCGTTTGTTATAATTCCTGCTGCTCCATTATAGATTGTAGTGACCGCTGGTAAACCGCATGCCATTGCCTCTATCACGACTAGGGAACATGCATCATAGAATGTAGGGAGCACCAACACGTCGCAGTTTGCATAGTAGTCTTCCGGGGTCTTGGTAGGACCTGTGAATATTACTGTATCTTCAAGGCTTAACCTTTTCACTCGTTTTAAAAGCAAAGGGTAAGGTCGCTCTCCTACTACCACGACCTTGAAGTTAGTAAAATTCAATTTCTTTAATTTTGCCGCGGCCTCAATTAAGGGCACCATCCCCTTTTTTTTAAGATCATACGATATGAAAAGAAAGGCTATATCATTATCGGTTATCCTTAGTTGTTGTCGTATCGAACCTCTCAGGCGTTCTTTTAGGCCTCTATTATACTTTGTGGTGTCTATGCCGTTGTATATAACCTTTATTTCCTTCTCATTTGTGTGGTAAAATGATGTAAAATCTTTTTCGATCATCAGCGAGATTGCTATAATTTTGGGTTTTGGATCAAGCCTGAATGGTGCGGACTCTATCCAATTTCTAACCTTATCTTTTAATGAAAAAACGATGAGCAGACGCTTTATCGAGCGGAAAAATATATTCTTTTCCGTATAAAGCTTTCTGGCTGTTGAGAACCTATGGACGCCACCGTGGCTTTGATATACATTCATATATATAGTATTTCCGAAACCAAGAATTACATCAAAGACTTGACTCTTTGCCATCTTTTTATGCTTCAATGCGAACAAAATCATCTTGGCCCAAGATGGTAATAATTTTGGAATCTTTATCCTGTGGAAAACGGCGGCACGTGGTTCACCGTCCCAATTTTGTCCGAAAAGATGTGTCTCCCAGCCATTTTCAGCAAGTGTTGAAGCAAGAGAGACAGCATATGACTCTGCTCCGCCTTTGTGCTTACTAAAATTTTCTATTGCCAATGCTATTTTTTTCACTTATATAATCCTATCCTACTCAAATTACCTCGATGTTGTGATTTCTTGCTGAGAATGAATGTTATGAAGCTGTTAGGTATGCAGGTAATAATTAAAGAGTTACAAAGATTTTTTCTTTTCAAAAGAAGTCTCTAGTTCCCGAAGCTTAACATATCTGCCAAACATAGCATAGGCAGATGTAACGGCAATGATAAATCCAGCCAGACCATCTAAAAAGCCGAGTTTAAGTAAATATACTTCAAAAAACTTAAAGGTCGGCCGCAATAAAAGTAACGAGATGTGGTAACGTTTTCCTCTTTCATACATGTCTTCTGCCATTAGGCTGGAAAAACTGTTCACTGTTTGAAGTTGTCCAGAAATGACGCCGTTATAAGGATAGTGTAAAAGGTCTTCTTTTAGATTTCCAATGCTTCCCTGTATATCAACCCTTTCGTGTACCCGTCCTCCTGTCCAGTGCCCTCGCTCACGCCTGAAAAGGCGAAGTTGTCTGTCAGGATAGTAGCCACTGTGATTTATCCATCTTCCCTGATAAAAAGAGCGACGAGGAATTCGGTATCCATCTTTGGCATCATCTTTTTTAATTTCGCCTAAAATCTCGTCGCGCAAGGTTGCCGTGATCTCTTCATCTGCATCCACACTCAATATCCAGTTTCCATTGGCCTTTGAAATAGCAAAGTTTTTTTGATCAACATATCCAGGCCATGCTTTCTGATATACCTTATCCGTATATTCTCTGGCAATTTCAACTGTTTTATCCTGGCTCATTGAATCAACAACTATTATCTCGTCTGTCCATGTTGCGCTCTCAAGGCATCGCCTGATATTGGGTTCTTCATTTCGGCATATGACACACACAGAAAGAGTCATGGCTACTTTATTATTGCACTAGTTAAACATTACAGATTACAAATACACTATCACCGATTGTTAAAAGCTTAATTCTTTACAAGTAGATGAAAAGTATCATTGGATTAGCCAAATTTAATTTTGTCGAGTGTAAATTTGGCGTGATTATAAGGTAGAGAGGTATGTGGGTCAACAAAAAACAAAAAACAAAAGTAGCGTTGCGAAGTATTTTAAATTGTTACTAACTATTGAGCCAAAAAATGGTAATCGACCAATCCAAACTTATAGTAAATTCAAAATAATTCTGAAGTAATCCTCATCAAGGTGATTGTTTTTAAAAGGTAAAAATGATTCAGTCTCAAATGTCCCTTTAAATTAAATAACTATAATGCATCGAAAAACAATACTCCTATCCCAGCACACTGCTGCTTATAATCTTCAACTATTTCCATATGTCTATAATATGGTCTTATTTCAGACCAAAATGTATCAACACCACATTCATCAAGGATATCATGAAATGCAATGAGGCCAGGTTTTTTTACAAAGTTAGAGTATAATGTGAAATCTTTTTTCACCCCTTCATACGAATGGTCAGCATCAATAAATAAAAAATCAATTTTACTACCATTTAGTATTTTCTGAACATTCATTTGGCACTCTGTAGACTGGGAATCTGCACGCAAGAAATGAATTCGTTGTGTTTTAAAGAAAGATGAGTAAAAGAAACGATTGAGAGATTTTCTATACGATCGTGGTAAATCTATGCTTATTATTAACCCATCTGGTTGTATGACTTTAGACCAAAGATATAAAGTCCCGCCTCTATCAGTACCCACTTCACATATACTTTTTGGATTCCAATTTTTTACTAGATTGAAAAGCTCACTAATTTCAGATTCGATTTGGACTGGTTTAATTGTATTATAAAGGCCTATTCCAGCAAAATTATTCACGACTTGAACGGGATTTTTATGCATTATTTCTAACTCTAAAAGCCGTTTCTTAGAAATTCTTCTTACTAGTGATCCCGCTCCTAAAAATTCATAATATATTTCGCCAATTATCTCCTGATAAAATTTGTAAAACTTTGGAAACTTTCTTCTCAGCAATTTACTCATTTTTACCTATCAGGGTAAGGGTATTTTTTTCAAACACCTACAGCAATTAATTATTTAGTGAAAGTGAATTAAATATCCATCATAGCGGATAAGGAAGAATTAAACATATTGAGTATAGTTGAAGAGTTGATAGGCAGTCAATTAAAATTGGAAATTATCTTCTCATACTTTTTGGTATCATTTTTTAGTAACGTTCAAAAGTTGTGGCAAATTAAAAAATTGATTAAATCACGATCTCTTTCTATGGTTATAGATGGAAGTAAAAACCAAAAGGAAAGAGACCGTGATGAAACGAAAAATTACTATATCACTTCAGTTTGATCTGGCAATAGGAAAAGTCAATTTAAATGAAATAGCGTATAGAATAAAAGAGCTAAGAGACCCTCTAATGCTCCGGGTATTGGAAGAAATTCTCAAAAGCTATGATGATCTTATTTCTGAGCGTTTAAGCCAGACAAAGATATATCCAAGCAAATTCAGAAAAGGCCTTGGGAGGCATATAAGAAGGGATGATCCTAAAGAGAGATTTTGCCGGGGCCGCAAGATACGAAAGCGTGGTTATCGCAGTGCGGCCCGGAGGTTTTCCACTGTGTTTGGAAAACTAGATTTACCGATAAGAGTAGCTGAATGCCTAAAATGTGGAGCCTGTTATTCTCCTCTTCTGAGTGCATTGCAAATAGGCACCTATTCTCATAAGGAAATGAATTTTGAGTATGAAGTTATTGAGTCTGTTATTGATACCAACTATCGAAGGCTTATTGATGGAAGATCCATCGATATATCTTTAGGGGGCATTCATAATATTGTGGTTGGCAGTGATATTGATGAAACATTTCAGGAGCCGGTTTCAGCAAAGGATTTATCTGGCATTATTGCCGATGGCACAGGGGTTAAACAGAAACAGGGTCGTAAAGGAGAACTCAGAAACGTTATCGGTATTACTAAAGAGGGAAGAGTAGAGCCCCTTGGATGCTTTACCAACACCCCCTGGCCAGAGATAGAACGAATTGTCAAAGAACGAATCAAAGAGGCGGAATCATATAACATCCCCTTTATCTACGATGGAGATCCAGGACTTGATGATTTTTTAGCTGATGTGGCTGAATCCCAACGCTGCACTTGGCATGGCCCAAGAGGACTTTATCATTCCCTTTGGCAAGATGGATTAAAGAAAAAAGACAGTCAACCGGAGACAGATAAAATAAAATAGTTAATAGGCATAGAACTTCCAGAAGGAGACTTTGAAATCCTTAAAGAAGAAGATAAGGAACAGGTAAAGGCAAAATATAAAAGTAGTAAATCAGAAATCAAAGATCTCATAAAGATGTTCTACGAGAAAGGCTATACACACGGTGCATCCTATCTTGATAAACTTTCTGATCGTCTATTTACAAACATAGAACTGTGGCTGAAGACAGGGGTAATTGCCCCAAAAACAACATCGTTATTGGAACGGGTATTTAGAGAAATCGGTCGTCGGCTTAAGAGAATAGCGTGGGGCTGGTCTGATAGAGCAGTGACTAATATTTCCAAGATGATCATGATAAGGCAATATTCCAGAGATAAATGGGAGAAATACTGGAAGGATAAACTTGGTATCATGGGCTATTTCGGCATTCAAATCGAATCGGTGCTAATATCATGATGCCACAACTTTTGAACGTTACCCATTTTTTACCATCCTTTTCACTTTATCCAAAAACAAGAATATGTTATATTTTAAACCCCTTAACAATTGTTCATATAAAAAATTAACGTGGGTATGCACTTCGCTCCAGCTAATTCACTTTAATATATTGATTTAACAAGGTTTTTCGGAACTTTTTTTTAAAACCGCATAAAATGTCAGAAAGCCAGTATATTCAAGGAGATACCCTCAATGAACTTGAGTCAACTGCATACCCATGAAAATTAATTTAGATAGGATGAATTTAAAATTAACTCATGTTATTAGAATATTTAATAATTTGCTATGATTAAAAAATAATGGAAAGCTGATATGAAAAATATTGATAAGAAGTGTTTGCATAAGGGAATCGATAATTTCGGAAAATCAATGATCCTTGTTGTCGGCGATATCATGTTAGATAGATTTATATGGGGAAATGTCTCAAGAATTTCTCCAGAAGCGCCTGTACCTGTAGTTGAGGTTGAGCATGAAACCGTCATGTTAGGTGGCGCTACCAATGTTGTCAATAATCTCGTCTCCTTAGGTGGAAGTGTGATTATGTGTGGAGTTGTGGGGACTGACCCTACAGGAAAAGAGATAATTTCAAGATTAGATGAATTAAATGTTGATACTGATGGTATTGCTATAGAACTTGATAGACCCACGAGTGTTAAGACAAGGATAATAGCCCATGACCAACAGGTTGTCAGGTACGATAGAGAAAAGAAAATATCCTTAAAGCCAAAAACTACCAAAGGCATTCTAGATTTTATTGATGAAAAAAAAGAAAACCTCTCGGCCCTTATAGTTTCTGATTATGGTAAGGGTGTCATCTCCCGCCAGCTTATGGATGGTCTAAAAAGCATAACCTCGGATTGTGATTTTCCGGTAACAGTAGATCCAAACGTTAAGAATTTCCCGCTATATAAAGATGTAACTGTAATCACACCCAATCATAATCAGGCAGGAGAAATAGCAGGTTTAGAAATTATTAATGAAGAAGACCTCAAGAAGGTTGGGAAAAAGTTATTAAATAATAAGAAATGTAAAGCCTTGTTGATAACCAGGGGTAAGGATGGTATGACCCTTTTTGAACAAGAGGGTAGGGTAACACATATAAAATCCATAGCAAGAAAAGTATATGACGTAACTGGTGCTGGAGACACGGTTATTGCTACGCTTACGCTTGGAATAGCTGGGGGGCTTGATCTAAAATCTGCAGCCTATATATCTAATTTTGCAGCAGGTATAGTGGTTGGCGAGGTTGGAACATCAACGGTAAAGATCGATAACCTGAAAGAGTTGATCAACTCCCATCTTTAACATTCGTTGACCGTTGCTTGTTGTCTTTTTTAACCGAATAGGAAATGCTGTCAAATAACCACTGACATTACCAATGAGTATTCCTCAGAAAGAAAAAAAGGTAAAAATGATAAGCAGTCTCTTTTCTCGAGAAGAGGAATTGATAGAGAATGTTATTACACAGATGAAAACGTTTTTTGGTCCAACTGATTGGATAAGCAAAAAATTTATTTTTAACAGAACACGATATTATGAAAAAGAGATGGGATGGCCTCTTTATAGACGATTTATATCTTTTTCCAAGCTTATCAGCTCAGATTCTATTGTGGATATAAAGTTGACGACCAATAAAATTGAAAATGAGCATCGTTTTGATAAAAAAAGGCGGATTAACATTGATCCAGGCTATATATCTTTAGAAAGGTTGGTTCTTGCTACCGGTAAAAATTATATCCATAGAATTTATTTAACAAAGGGGATATATGCAGACCTTACACTTGTCTTTCATGCTGGTACCTTTAATCCTTTGGTATGGACATATCCTGATTATAAAGATGAAGCGACCATTGGTTGTTTTAATATGATAAGGAATAATTATTTGAAACACTTAAGAGAAGAGGAGCAAGAGAGATAATTATGCTTAAAAGTATGACTGCATATGGCAGTGCTGAGTCCTTAAAAGATAGCCTTGAATTTATTGTAGAAATTAGGTCGGGAAATTATCGGTACAGAGAAATTGTTCTAAGGCTTCCCCAGAGCTTACAACCATTTGAGGAAAAAGTCAGGTCTGTAGTGTCTTCTACAGTTAAAAGAGGTAGGATTGAAATTTACATTCAGATTAAAGATAATGGCAATAAAGGTTTAAAACTTGAATTAAACAGGCCATTGGTAAAGGCTTATATTCAGGTTTTCAAAGAGCTGAATGAGGAACTTGAATGTGAGCAACGTGTCGATGCATCATTTTTCTCTCAGTTAAAGGATATTATTATTGCTAAGCAGGATAGTATTGATTTAGAAAATGTGTGGCCAGATTTAGAGGATGTTATTAATAAAGCCATGCGCTCAATGGAATCCATGAGAATAAATGAAGGTAGGGCTTTGGAGAAAGATTTTTTAGAAAGATTAAATAGGATCACGAGATATATCGATGAGATAAGAAGTAGGACCACAGTAATAGTTGAAAGCTACAGAGATAAATTAAGACAAAAGATTAATAAATTAATAGAACCTATTGAAATTAATGAGGATCGTATTATACAAGAAGTAGCTTTACTGGCAGACAAGTCTGATATTACAGAAGAGCTTATTAGGGTAGAAAGTCACTTAGACCAGTTTAGAAATTTCATAAATAAGGATGATGTGATTGGGAGAAGACTAGATTTTTTATTGCAGGAGATAAATAGAGAAGTTAATACGATGGGGTCTAAGGCGGCGGATTCTTTAGTTTCCCAGCTTGCAGTAGAAATTAAGGCTGAATTAGAAAAATTGAGAGAGCAGATTCAAAATGTGGAATAATTTAAGAATAGCAAATTTCTTTTGGACGCAGATAGACTCAGATTATAAAGATTTTTATTATTTTGAAAAATATCTGCGGATATCTGCGAGAACCTGCCCGCCGTCTGGCAGGCGGGTCTGCGTCCTATATCTATTAAATATGGGAGATAAAACATATGGATCCAACTTTACTTAATATTGGATTTGGAAATTTCATTATATCAAGAAGGGTGATAGCCATTATCTCACCATCCTCAGCACCGGTTAGACGGCTTCGTGAAGAGGCGAGAGATGATAAAAGGCTTATTGACGCAACTCAAGGCAGAAGAACACGATCAGTAATTATAACAGATAGCAATCATGTGATACTGTCAGCTATTCAATCTGAGACAATAGCACAAAGATTTGCTCCAGACGGTACAATACGGGGTGAGTATTTGCTATAGCTCTAAATTCAAAAAATTACGAGTTGACAATAAAGAGATATGAAAGAAAAAGGACAAATCTTTGTAATAACCGCTCCCTCAGGCACTGGAAAAACCACAATAATAAAGAATATATTAGAAAAAGATTTGGGAGGAATTGGTTATTCCATTTCTCATACTACTCGAAAGCCTAGAAAAGGGGAGTCCCATGGGCTACATTATTACTTTGTTGACAGAGAAAATTTTGAAAAAATGATTGAGGCTCATGAATTTGTTGAATGGGCCGTTGTATATGATCACCTATATGGCACTTCTATTTCAAATATAAACCGTGAATTATCCTCAGGAAAAGATCTTTTGATGGATATCGATATTCAAGGGTCTCAAGAGATAAAAAGGCAGTTTCCTGATTCTTTATCAATATTTATTCTCCCTCCATCATTAGACATTCTTAAAGAAAGACTACAGAAGAGATCACCGAATGACAAAATGAACATAGACCTGCGGCTAAAAAAGGCAGCTGAGGAAATTCAGAGATGTAGAGATTACGATTTCATTATTATTAATGATGATCTAAAAAAAGCTATAAAAGAAATAGAGGCAATTATTGTTGCTCAGAGGTCCAATAAAAATAGACGTTTTCCTCTCATTAAAAAGATATTCCGCTTGTAAAAAATATAACTATTAAGGTTATAAGGTTCACCGTTCACGGTTAGCTTTTTTGTATAGTTAATATACTGTCCAGATATAATAGGGGCGGTCAGCCATTAACCTTGTAGCTTTGAACCTAAGCAGTTATTAAAAATAGTAATAATTATTAAGGTTGGAAATTTGCCTCAGGTTATATCCGGTATAAACGCAGTTAAGGAAAACCTTAGGAAGGGTGAAGGGCTAGTTGAACTTTTCATCGCCAAGGGGAAAAAAATTGAAAGGCTGCAAGAAATCCTTGATATCGCAACTCAGAAAAAAATACCGATCAGATTTAAAGATAGGCTTTATTTGGATAAAATATCCTCTAGCTCCTCCCATCAGGGCGTAATAGCTATTTTAAATAAATATAATTATTTTTATTTAGATGATTTGATAGAACGCGCCATTTCTAATACAAGTAAAGGTCTTCTCATTGCAGCTGATCACATTACGGATACAGGAAACCTTGGGTCTCTTATAAGAACTGCTGAATTTTTTGGTGTTCAAGGCCTTATTTTGCCAAAGGATAGATCCGCTTCTATCACTGATGCTGTGCATAAAAGATCAGCCGGTGGATCAGCGTATCTGCCTGTAGCCAGAGTGGTTAATTTAACAAGGGCTCTCAAACAGTTAGCAGGTGAAAATTTTTGGGTAGTCGGGGCTGCAGGAGGAAGCAGCACAAATATCTATGAATTTGACTGGAATAGAAATCTTGTTTTAGTAATGGGAAATGAGAGTAAAGGATTAAGTAGGGTTGTCAAAGATCAATGCCATCATCTGGTGAGCATACCAAGATTAGGAAAGCTTGCTTCTCTCAATGTATCTGTTGCTGCAGGAATTATACTTTCGGAAATAGTAAGACAAAGAGCAGCTTTAGGAATCTCCCAGGAAAACAATAACAGAAAAAAATTTAAATAATCATGACAGTTAGTATCACAGATATCGAGGGAGTCTCTGTTGGTCATGCATCAGATTTTGAGGGATTAACAGGCGTTACAGTTATACTTACTCCATCTGGTATGACTGGTGGAATTGATATTAGCGGATTTGCCACAAGTTCAAGACAGATTGATGCACTGAGCGCATCTCATATCGTACAAAAAGTTCATGCAATCTGTATTACTGGCGGTAGTGCATATGGGCTAGACGCCGCTTCTGGTGTCATGGATTACCTTGAAGAGAGGAACAGTGGATTTGATGTAGGAGTAGCCCGAATCCCTATTGTCCCAACTGCTGCGATTTTTGATCTAAGGGTAGGTTCAGCAAAAAGCAGACCTGACAAAAAGATGGGCTATCGTGCATGTCAGGAGGCAACTGATGGAAAGATTGCTGAAGGTTCTGTTGGAGTAGGAACTGGAGCAACAGTCGGCAAATTTTATGGAATCGAGCAGGCAATGAAGGGTGGGGTAGGTATTGCAGCGAATACACTTAATAATGGTTTAGTCGTTGGAGCTTTGGTAGCAGTAAATGCTTTTGGTGATATAAAAGACCCAATAAGTGGAAAGATTTTGGCTGGAGCAAGGAAGGCGAAAAAAAGCATGGAATTTGCAGATACATCAGGGCTTATGAGGAAAGGAGTTCAACGGCCTATTCCAGCGTTTCAGAATACGACAATTGGTGTAATTGTAACAAATGCAAAACTAACCAAACAAAATGCCTCAGCTGTAGCTAAGATAGCGAGCAACGGCCTGACAATGGCTATTAGTCCCGCGCACACTATATATGATGGTGATATTGTTTTTACACTTGCATCTGGCGAGATTGAAGTTGATTCCTATACAGTAGGGCTTATGGCTGAAGAGATGCTTATAAATGCAATAATTAGGGGAATTACCACTGCAAAAGAGACAAAAGGGATACCATCATTTCTTAGCCTTAGATAGTAGTTAGAGGTTTTTTAAGGGGCAATTGTGACATTCCAGGTAGTCGCCCTGTTCCGACCCGAAACTGGCTGGTGCAAAACACCAATCACAATTGGTAATTTTCACTCGTCAGTGTGCAATTATTTGTGTCTCCGGCCCAGACCCGCCTGCCGGATGGCGGGCAGGCCTGGCTTTTGATGACTGAGTTCTATAGGTCCTGCTTTGGAAATATTACACTGGCAACAGGTTGTTACGATTACGTCGCACCAGGGCGGGCGTCGTGTGGCTCCTAAGAAACTAACCGCGGAAAGGAGCATGAAGATGTCTTTTTTTGCTGCATGCCTTTTAACATGGGGCCTCAGCGTGCCCCGTAAATCGGGGCACACGCGCAACGAGGATTTGACTATTATGCAATATGGCGGTCGGTGCCCCGATTTATCGGGGTCTGCCTGTGCATTACTTATAGGGCATGAGACAAAAAAAGACATCTCCATGCTCTCAATCACATAGTTTCTTTCATATATAACCCTGAAGCGAAGCGTCGGGGTCATTTGCTGAATAGTTAAAGAGAATTAAATGAAAGGAGATTTCAGGGATAAGCTGAGAAAAATAACTAAGGCAGCCTTTTTAGGCTTTCTTGGTACCACCGCAATGATCCATATCACTCTGCTTTTTATACCTATCTTTAGAGATTTTGAAAATAGGTATTTTACTGAAAGACATTCTGAATTTGAAATCGCAACATTATTGATTGTTGGTTTTCTAACGTTAATTATGGAACCAGTGACCTATATAGTAAACCTGGCAGTATCTTTAGAAAAACATGGTCCTATAGCCTTTCTCTGGCTTGCACCTGTAGCCATAACTCAGTCCTATGCATGTGTCAGGTGGATAATTCAAAAAAATTTTGATCAATGAATTTAGAGCTATGAAATATACATGTGTAGATTATAGGTCTGAGATGAAACTTCTGGGCCTAAAAAGGAGATTAGAAGAAGAAAATCTGAGTGAAGAGGAGAGGGCTCAGATAGTCCAGGAGATCAAAGATTTGGAAAAGGAAATGGACATAGATTAGGATAATCTACCTCCTCAATTCATAACCCCTCACCCTAAAGTTAAAGTCATAATTCTGCAGTGTATCCCACGTATTTTTTCCCTTTGGACATGATCTTGTATCATCAGGTTCTTTATAGGGATTACCTAAAAGATAGAACCAATTGAAAATAGCATCACCAGAATACTCTAAACTAATCCAGTAACTTCCCGGAAGTAAAATGTCATCAGTGAACGAGAATGGTATCCATTGATAACCATTGAAAAAACCAAGTCTTGAAATGTGAATCATATTACTTTTGGCTATTCTCTTAACTGGCTTGTTGTACTCATCTTTCATTACTGTTAGCCATAAGAATCCCTTTTGCCCACCAAACTTATGCAAGGCAAGGCTTATATCATAGAGTTTTAATGGGTAAGGGATTTCTATTTTTTGGCTATATTTGCGATTAGATGTAACATATTCAGCGGTTTCTGAGACAAAACTCCTGCGTAAGGTCTTTGTGCCCTTTTCATCATGATAGCCTCTGGAAAAGATATCGATTAGGTGTGGAAAGTTAAGGTTACCAAAGGCTCTTTTTGAATATACAGAAAATTGTTTTATTTCTTCTAATGTATGCTGCGGCATTGTTGGTTTTTCAGGTCTTTCACGCAGAGAAGTTGGTTTTAACGCAGCTGTCCTAAAGCCCGAAGAAAATAAATTATTTCTCGGAGAAGGTTGTTCTCCAATTGTGGAAAAGGTTTTTCTATCTCTTTCGAATTTAATGGCAATATTTTCTTCCACAGATGGTTGTATGTTTCCTATCGAAGTCCATACAATAGCCCCATCTGTTGAAGCATCATAGGCATCAGGGCCCACCTCTATTGCAATATGTCGTGTAGAAACAAAATTAAGCGTTTGTTGAGGATCATACCCAACCCATCCAAAATTTGGATAATATACCTCAAGCCACGCATGCCTGCCCTGACCAAGCTTAATATTCCAAGAGGAAGTACCTGTTCTCGCCTCCCATCCCTTTTTGGCTGTTATTCCTGTCACTATTCTGACAGGAATTCCACCGCTTCTCAGTATAGCAGCTGAAAGATGAGCATAATTCTGACAATTTCCTATACCACTTTTAAGTGTATATAGGGCATCATACTTGGAAGGATTTACCCTGTAACTCACATGATCTACTACAAAATTAAGTACCAGTCTCACAGCCTGAACCTGGTTTTTTACTTCTTTTAGTAATTTTCCTGCTAAAAATTGGATTTTATTACTATTTGACTGAATTAAATCGCTTGGTTGCAGGTACATTTTGTTTTTTTCTGGGAGTGATTTAACAGGGTAGGGGAACTCACCCTGAAATTTTTTGAGGTATCTATCAAGTGTAATCCTGTATTTAGCAATGGCTGATAGATAAGAGGGGGGTTGAGACCAAGTCGTAATTATAATATTATTTTCCCATTGATCGGTCAACTCCTGCGTGTTTGTTGGTCTTACAGATGGGATGAACTGAGAATCTATAATTTTTTGCATTGAGGCTGGATTGCTTTTATTAGGGAATCGAACACTTTTAATACTGAGTTTAGTTATTCCAGAAGGTATACTGATCTTATAAGCTACCGTCACATTAAGAGATGATGACATATTCTCAGCAATGATATATGTCTTTGCCCACACCGGAGGAGCAATAAGCAACATGGATATTGCAAATCCTATAGTCATAAGATATTTATAGTGACTCAAGTGCCTCAGGTGAGCCCGCCCTGGTGCGACGTGATTTGAATATATGCTTGCTTTCAATGTATCACTAATCCTGGTTTACCTTTGATGGGTCAGGTTTTGCCAGGCCTGCCCGCCATCCGGCAGGCGGGTCTGGGCCAGGGCTAAAGAGCCTAAAGTTATCATTGCTAAATTCACAATTCCTAAATTCGTCAATCCCTAACCATTTTCACCCATTCTTTTACCTTGTGAGACTTTTCTTTTGATCGCCCTATAATATCTTCAACATCTAACGTAAGGAGGCTTCTATTCTCCATAACGAGATTTCCGTCTATAATCGAATGTTTTACATCATGGCCATTAGCAGCATAGACAAGATGCGAATAAGGATTATACATTGGAACAAGATGGGGCTTATTTGTGTCAATTACTATCAGATCAGCCCTTTTCCCCACCTCTAATGATCCTGTAATTTTCTCAAGCCCAAGCACCTTTGCGCCCTCTATGGTTGCCATCTCCACAAGAGTTTTGGCATTCATTACAGTGGGGTCAAGGTTATTCACCTTATGCAGTTTTGCAGCCATATCCATCTCGCCAAAAAGATCAAGGTTATTATTCGAGGCACATCCATCAGTACCCAGACCTACTGTTATGCCTTTCGCTATCATGGCGGGAACAGGAGCAATGCCCGAGGCAAGTTTCATATTGCTTTCCGGATTGTGAACCACACAGACGTTATTTTCTGCAAGTAATCCTATTTCAGATTCGTTGATATGGACACAGTGATCAAGAATGAGATGAGAACCTAAAAGATCAAGGTCTTTTAAGTATTGAACAGGTCTTTTTCCAAATTTTTGTTCTATCTCCTTTACTTCTTCTTTTGTTTCTGACAGGTGCATAATAAGAGGAACACCTCTTCTTAAGGCCAAATCATTTGCTTTAACTAAAAGCTCCTCTCCACAGGTGAATAAAGAGTGTGGTTCAACTGCGATATTTATTAGAGGATCTTTTTCCCATCTTTCAATCAATGCCTCTGTATAAATAAATCCCTTTTCTAATGCGCCATAATTTGGTGAGGGAAAATCGTAGATGACTTCTCCAACCACACTTCTCATCCCAGCTTCTTTAGCAGCCCTCGCTACCTCCTCCTCAAAGAGGTACATGTCGCAGAATGTAGTAGTTCCAGACATTATCATCTCTGCGCATGCCAGAAGGGTACCGACCCGAACAAAATCAGCATCCATCTTCCCCTCCACAGGGAAAATATAATTGTGTAACCATTCCATAAGAGGAAGATCATCTGCTAAACCCCTGAAAAGGGTCATAGCTGCATGGGTATGACTATTAATAAGACCAGGGAGTATCAGGCTACCTTGGATATCAAGCTCTTTTTTTGCCTTTATTGAATCTTTCTTATCTTTTCCTATATAAGATATCGTGCTCCCTGATATGGCTACCATACCATTATGAATAATGTTATTCTGACTATCCATAGTCAGAATAGTCCCGTTATGGACCAGGATATCTGCCTTATTCATTTTTCTAAATCCTTGATAATTACTGGGAGCAATTTGGTTAAAGAGGAAGATGCCTTTCTGGCATTAAAAATCACCTCTTCCATTGATGTAGGTGTCATGCAATCAGGAAGGTTACTATTGGTGATAGCTACAATTACCAATACCTTTAATCCGTAATGAACAGCAGCTATAACCTCATTAACAGTTGACATTCCTACTGCATCACCACCTATTAATCTTAAAAATCTCGTCTCAGCAGGTGTTTCAAGGCTTGGTCCAGTTATACCCACATAGATGCCTTGATTTAAAATAATCTTTTCTCCTCTTGCCTTTTCTTTGGATAAGCCTATAAGGTCTTTATTATAGGCAGATGTCATATCAGGAAACCTCGGCCGTAATTCATCAATGTTTCTTCCGATAAGGGGATTATCTCCGGTGAGGTTTATATGATCTGTAACAAGCATTATTTCTCCTGGCTTAAAAAGAGGATTTAATCCTCCTGCCGCACTTACCACAAAAAGGTATTTCACCCCTAAATTTGCCATAACCCTGATCGGAAATGTAATCTCGTTAGCAGTATATCCCTCGTAGATATGAAATCTTCCCTGCATGGCAAGAATAGACTTCCCTGCCATAGTGCCAGAAACTAGGACGCCTGCATGGCTTTCAACAGTTGATTTTGGAAAATGAGGGATCTGTTCATAGGGAGTTTTTTTATCAATTTCCATTATATCGGTCAGGTTTCCAAGACCGGTACCTGTGATCATCCCTACGAGAGGTTGGTCTATTATCCTCTCGCGTATAAAATTGGCTGCTTCAGTTAACTTTTTAACCATATCAATGCCTCCAATAATTTCGTAAAAAATTAGATCAGATCAATCATAAAGTCAACATAGTTTAGCAATTTTATCCTTGACCGCTGTGCATTAGATTTTTAATATGCCCACATAATCTGCTAATAAAAAAGTAAACTAAAGTTAAAAAGTGTGGATTGATCCGGTGAAATCGGAATTGAGAAATTCCTTAATCTCCAAATTTACAAATTCGCTTATTACTGAGGATTATTAATGTCTTCCATGATCGATGATTTTTTAAACACCGAATTTCTTTCAGATAACACAAAAAAGGTATCATTAATTCAGACCCACATCTCACTCGTTTTTCTTACAGATGAGTTTGTATATAAGATAAAAAAGCCGGTAAATTTTGGATTTTTAGACTTTTCAACTATAAAAAAAAGGCGATATTACTGTCATCAGGAGATTATGCTTAATCGACGCTTATCAAAGGATATATATATAGATGTATTACCAATAACCTATGATGGCAAAAACTACATAATGGGAATAGGGGAGGGAAAGATTGTAGACTATGCAGTTAAAATGAAAAGACTCCCTGATAACATGCTTATGAAATCATTATTTTTTCAAAGGGAATTAAACGATGAGCACTTAAAAAAAATTGCTAAAGTTCTTGCAAGATTTCATGCAACTGCCCGCAATTCCTCTAATATCAATAAGTTTGGCGAGCCAGAAATGTTCAAGGTCAATACCGATGAAAATTTTGCACAGATCCAGAAATATATTGGCACAACAATCCAAAACAAAGACTTCGAGGCCCTTAAAAAATGGACTGAGAACTTTTATGACTCGAATAGGACCCTTTTCATGAGCAGGATAAATAGGAAAAAGATAAGGGACTGTCATGGAGATCTCCATATGGAGCATATTTGCCTTACAGAAAATCTCTCGATATTTGATTGCATTGAATTTAACAACAGATTTAGGTATACTGATATATTAGCTGATATCGCCTTCCTGCTTATGGATTTGGAATATTATGGAGGAAATACCCTTTCTAAAACACTTTGGAATTTATATAAGGAAACAGCAAATGAGCACGATGTGAATTCCTTGCTTGCCTTTTATAAAATCTATCGGGCAATTGTAAGGGGGAAGGTAAACAGTTTTCAGCTTGATGATGCAAGTATAGGAATGGAAAAGAAAGAGGAAGCTGTAGAAACATCAAGAAGATATTTCAAACTTGCCAGGTCATATATAGAGTAGGCAGTACGAAGTAGGGAGTAAGCATAAAGGATATGTTCGATTCAGAGTATTTCCTGCCTACTACTTACTGTTTAGTGCTTACTGATGAGAGTGCGGTAATTATGAAAGAACCTTTTGTAAATTTTATGAAAAAGGAACTGCAGGCTGAAACAGTACTTATAGCATGTGGACTTCCTGCCTCTTACAAAACGGAAACCACAGAGGTTATAGCCAAAATCAAAGGCTATAAGATAATAAGGACGGATTTAATAAGGCTTGAAGTGTTAAAAAATGAGGACATATTCGATGAGAAAATTGCATCCGATATGAAAAAAAGGGAGCTTGTATACAATGAGATGTTCTCTCTTGCAGATGAGCTTGCAGGCAAAGGTGAAGGAATCATTCTGGATGCAACCTTTATTACCCAAGAGCTAAGAAGGAGGGCTGCCGAAGTTGCCGCACAACATAACAAAATTTTTGTTATTCAGGAAACACAATGCCCCCAGGAAATTTCCCTTAAAAGGATATCGCGGAGAACCAAGGAAAACTATGAGTCAAATGCTCTAACTATTCAGGCCTATATAAATAATAAAAAAAAATTCCAGACAGTTGATTTAAAAAACTTGAAGAGTTTATATCCCTCTCTAAATATTTTACACCTCCTGGTTGATACAACCTCGGATTTGGTGAATGAGTGGACAGTAATTGACAAGGTGACACGGTAAGTGGACTAAAGTTTTAAATGACAAATGGCCAATGACAAATGGAAAAAATACCTAAATCAGTCGGGATAATCTTTAAGCACGATTTTGAGCCTGCAAAAAGGGAGTGTCAAAGATTAAAGGATTGGTTTACAGAAAAAGGAATAAACGTATACACCGAAGAGATGACATCTAGCCCGGCCTTAAACCAATGCCTTGAGGAGGAAACAATTATACCAGATACAGTCGACTGGGTTGTTGTATTAGGTGGAGATGGAACATTGCTGGGAGCAGCCAGAAAGGTTGGGCGATACGGTCTGCCTATTTTGGGCATCAACCTTGGAGGATTAGGTTTTTTAACAGAGATTCCGTTAAAAAGGCTTTATAAGGACATAGAAAAGTTGGTAACTGGAGAAATAACCATTGAAACAAGGTTAATGTTGCAGGCTAGTATTTTAAGAAATAGTGAAGAAAAATGTCGTTTTTCAGTCTTAAATGACGTGGTTATTAACAAAGGTGCATTAGCCAGAATTGTTGACCTGATGGTATCGATTGATGGTCGTTTTTTAACGACCTTTAGAGCAGATGGGTTGATAATATCTACTCCCACAGGCTCAACAGGTTATAATCTTTCTGCTGGAGGCCCGATAATCTACCCGGATTTAGAGGCATTGATATTAGCTCCAATATGCCCATTTACATTGACTCACAGGCCAATTATATTGCCCGATAAATCAGTAATAGAGATAGAAATGGGTGAAAATAGCGAGCAAGTCACACTCACCTTTGATGGCCAGGTTGGCTTCGATCTTATACCTAATGATAGAGTTGTTATCTCTAAGTCAGGGAAAAAGCTAAAACTAATTAAATCCCCTGGTCAGGACTATTTTGATATTTTAAGGACAAAACTGAAATGGGGTGAATCCTCTTACAATGAGACAAACCGGTAAATATCTTTTGTCTATAGATAGAAAGGAAATATGTTATTTGCAATGGATAATAGAATCCTACGATGGCATGGCATCTATGAGAACTATTAATTCAGTAAATGGTGAGATTGAAATCTCTATAGTACCCGGGTGTAAGGAAGATATAGTTTCACTTATAAAATCTTTACAAGAAGAGGGAAGTATCCATGTTAATAAAGAGAAATTGTATTGATAGGATAAATTTTTCTCTTTCGTAGGCTCGGAGATGCCACGTGGACCAATTATTTTATATTAAAACCTTTGGGTGTCAGATGAATGTGCATGATTCTGACACTATCAGCCAAATCCTTATAAATAAGGGTTATAAAAAAACGGATAGCATCAATGATGCTCATATTATCTTGATAAATACCTGTACGGTCAGACAAAAGGCTGAACAAAAGGCATTAACCCTTATTGGTCGCTTGGCTTCTTTAAAGAGGAAGAGGCCAGATATCATTTCTGGTATTATTGGATGTGTAGCCCAAGAACAAGGCACAAATCTCTTCAAACGTTTTCCATTTATTGATTTGGTTTTGGGCCCAAGAAATATTTACCACATCGATGATTTTCTTGCTCAAATCAAGGAAGGAAGAGGGAAGGCCTCCTCCATTGATTTAACCTGGGAACCAACCTTATTTACCAATGATAACGGTTACTTAAAAGGCAAAGTTACAAGCTTTTTAAAAATTATGGAGGGATGTGATAATTTTTGTTCTTATTGCATTGTTCCTTTTGTGAGGGGTAGGGAGACAAGCCTTCCAGCAGAAGATATCATTAATAAGTCTAAATATTTGATCAGTCAAGGTATACAGGAAATTACCCTTATAGGGCAAAATGTAAACTCCTACAATACCAAAAACAAGACCATGCCAACATTTCCTGGTTTACTAAAGGAGTTGGATAGTATAGGGGGCTTAAAAAGGCTTCGCTTCATAACATCTCATCCGAAAGATCTATCCGATGAACTTATAGGTTCTTTTGGAGAATTAAAGAGCCTTTGTGCTCATATTCACCTTCCAGTTCAATCAGGCTCAGATACTATACTTAATCTTATGAATAGAAGATACACAAGAGATAAATATATTTCTTTAGTAGAACGCATAAAAAAAGTACGGCCTGATATAACAATTACAAGCGATTTGATTGTTGGATTCCCAGGTGAAACTGAAAAGGATTTTGAAGATAGTCTGCAATTAATAGATACAATAGCGTTTGATAATCTTTTTTCCTTTAAATATTCTGAAAGGCCGAAAACCAAGGCATTACAGTTACCGGGAAAATTAGATGAAAAAGAAAAACAAAGACGCCTATCTGTATTGCAGGAAAGGCAAAGAAAGATAACCTTATCAAAAAACACACTAATGGAGGGAACAATCCAAGAAGTTTTAGTAGAAGGCCCTGGAAAAAAAGGGAACGGTCAGCTCACAGGAAGAACGTCAGGAAATAAGGTTGCCAATTTTTTTGCTAAAAAAAATTTCAAAGGGCAATTGGTGAGGGTTAAGATTATTAAAGGTTTTCAAAATTCATTACTTGGAGAGTTAGTTGACAAATATAATCAGAAGGTATATTAGGGTATGTAATCATGGCGCAGGAATATCATAAAGAAAACCTTATGGTTGTTGATGATGAGATAGAGGTTGGTAAGGTTGTAACAGAATTACTGTCAAGTTTAGGGTTTAATGCTGAGTCAGATAGCAGTGGAAAAAATGCATTTCAGAGAATAAAAAATGGAAAATATACCTTTTTAATTACTGATATCAATATGCCAGAACTTAATGGAATTGAATTAATAAAGAAGGTGAGGGAAGAAAAACTTGATATAAGCATAATTGCTATGACTGGTTACGATAAAGACTATGCGTATATGGATGTTATTAATGCTGGCGCAAATGATTTTATTACCAAGCCGTTTAAGATTGATGAAATAGAGGCGAAGATAAGCAGGATATTGATAGAGAAAAGGATTAGAGATGAATTAGCCAAATTATCAATAACTGATAACCTCACCGGACTTTTTAATCAAAGACACTTTCATAATAAACTAAAAGAGGAGGTGAATAGGGCAAACCGCCAGAACCATCCCTTATCCCTGATCCTTTTGGATCTTGATAGATTCAAAGAATATAACGATACATATGGCCATCTTGCAGGTGATAAGATGCTAAATCAATCTGGTAAGATAATCCTTTCAAACATCAGGGAGAACGTAGACACAGCTTTTAGGTATGGTGGTGATGAGTTCGCAATTATTCTCGTTGAGGCGAATAAAGAAATTGTATCCAATACAAGTGAAAGACTTAAAAAAGGATTTGAAGAGGGAGATGGTGTTACCGCAAGTCTAGGGTTTGCAACCTATTCAAATGAAATGGATGCAAACGATTTAATAGCATTAGCAGATAAAGATCTTTATAAATCAAAAAATAAGAATAATAAGTAATGTTTTTACATTAATATTATGTCTGATAATATATATTATGTAAACTTACTTACAAATATTAAGCTTTTGTATCCCTATTCACCATTATTATAAACATTTTAATTTTTTGGAGGTTTTTATTTTTATGAGCAGTGTAGTCAAAAAAAGAAGGAAAAAAATAAGAAAACATAAATACCGGAAGCTATTGAAATCTATGCGTCATAAAAATAAACGATAGTCTTTTTTTTAAAAAATAATAAAGGGAGACTTAAAACAAAGTCTCCCTTTTTGTGCGCATATACTTTAAATCTTTATGAATACCATCCACCACCAGTTTTTTTACCGAATTTACCGGCCCTCACCATTGTTTTTAATAAATTTGGTGCGACCCATTTGTTTTCTTTGTTCAACTCATTAAAGAAATATTGCGTTACAAAGTATGCGATATCAATTCCTGTCAAATCCATCAATTCAAATGGACCCATAGGATAATTTAGACCATTCTTTACTGCCTTATCAACATCCTCAATAGATGCAATACCTTCCTCAACAATCTTTATAGCCTCAATCATATGCGGAATCATTATTCTGTTAACAATAAAACCTGGTGAGTCCTTTTTGACTTCCACAGTTGTTTTACCCATTTTCTGTGCCAATTCTGTCGTAGTGTTTACAGTGTCGTCACTTGTAGAATAGCCTCTAATTATTTCTACAAGCCGCATTAAGGGTACGGGGTTAAAAAAATGCATCCCACAAACCTTATCAGGTCTTCTAGTACCTGCGGCTATTTCTGTAATTGACATAGATGATGTATTGGTAGCCAAAATAACATCCGGTTTACATAATTCATCTAACTCCTTGAAAACTCTCTTTTTTAGATCGAGATCTTCAATAACAGCTTCTACAACAAAATCAACATCTTTAAGGTCCTCCATGTCTATTGTGCCTTTTATCCGGCCAATAATGGTATCTTTTTGACTTGCATCCATTTTCCCTTTTTCTACACCCTTTGAAAGAAATCTCTCGATATTCTTGATTCCTCCTTCTACAAATCTCATTTCTATGTCTCTCATGACAACATCACAGCCGATTTGGGCTGCTACCTGAGCGATACCATTCCCCATAGCTCCTGCCCCAACAACACCTATTTTTTTTATTTCCATAGCTCCTCCTTTGAAATAACTTGTAAATAATTAATAATGTATTACATTAGCTTTATTGTGTAACCAATTTAATTAAATATTATATCATGTTTTTTTAAAAAGGGATGCACAATTTTTTAGATTAAATCGTTTTGCTTCTACCACATTCAGAAATAGATAACAAGGATCTATATTATACACGGCCATAAATTGCGTTTTTGTATCAAGTGAACCACTTTTTCCATTCTCCATTGCTGGAGTACTGGAGTAATGGAGTGATGGAAAGCCCCCAACACTCCATTACTCCCTGGCCCAGACCCGCCTGCCAGACGGCGGGCAGACCTGGCATGCAATGCTGAGGCTGTATTGCCAGGACTTATAAATAATATAGACATTGCGATATTTGCCGAGGAAGTCGCGCCAGGGCAGGCAGGGCAGGCCAATGATCGTCCTGGGTCTGAAATTTACGGTCAATTAATAAACCTAAAAGCGCTAATTATAACCGCTCAAAGTATAACTGAGCTATCATAGCTAAAATAGTTACCATATATAAGTTAATCTACGATCAACGGTATCTATAACCATGCTATTCATAACTTTAGCTCACTTTCGTCACTTTTCACGTAGGCATTACCATTCTCACCCTGTTGTCAAGATAGCCGGAAAGAGTAGACGAATTTTTTGGAGACCAGCCTAACGATTGTTCCCACACATCATCACTTTCCATACAGAGATAAATTCCCAGATTATCACGCCATTTTTTTAATCTTTCTGATAACTTAGCATACATTTCTACCCTGATGGGTTTGAAATATCTCTGTTTACCGTCTAAACCGGTAACAAATTCACCATCAAAGATATGTGTACGTGGAAATCTTTGTAAAATACGCCACTTGAGATCTGGCATATACCTAAAAGAGCCAATGCTTATCCAGATAATAGAGGCTGGATCAATATATCTCTCTAAAAGTTGGATAATCTCTTCATATTCATTTTCCCATCCAGGATAATGTATTAAGGGATCAAAATGAAAGGCTATTACAAATCCTGCTTTCTGGCATTCCCGTGCGGAAATGATTCTCTCTTTTAGGCTTGCTGTCTTTCCCTCTTCATTGGCTATAATTCGAGAGGTATTTAAAGACCATGCGACAACTATCCCTTTTCTATAGCTACTTTTAATAATGTCTTTGATAAAAGAGGTTTTTGTCTTGAGCTCCAGTATACAGTTCTTTCTGACAGAAAAAAAGGGAAGTAAAAAATCAGTCCATCCAGTAATATAATTAAGGGCGAGACTATCGGTAAATTCTCCAGTCCCGATCCTAAATATCCTATCTGGCTGGTTATCGATAAATTCACCTATCACATTAAGTTTATCTTCTAAATTAGTAAAAAGCCTTAATGATGGTTGATTAACGTAGGACTGAAGAAAACAGTAACTGCATTCCATTGGGCAGTTGATACCTACATTGAGGATCTGGTACCCGCAGCAGATATATCTCCTTGTACCCGGACATGGTTTTAGAAATTCACCTTTATAGTGGATAAGCCTAAGCGAGTCTTTATCCATCTCTTCAATATCTTCCCGCAATGCTAATTCATTTGATCCTACACGCTCTATTGGTATATTTGGCAATTTTTCAATTATCTTCTTTGAAAGGGAGTCCTTTTCAGCCTCTCTTTCAATCAAGATTCGCCTCACTTTAAATCGTTTCATAGGTATTTGGTAATTACTCAGGTATCTTGCCACAAAGTCACCAAGCCTTTCGGCCGTGAGCTCAAGGCCGAACGGACACCAAGATGATATAATTATTCTTTATAATAGTCTTTGAGTCTTTGTGCCTTGGTGGCTGAATAGTTACGGTATTTTATAAATGCTTTTTTGGAATCCGAAATACTATATGTCCTTCCAAAAATCGGGTATGTGTTTTAATTCAGGTAAGTTATATAAATCAGCTACCTTTCCTTTAAGATCTTCACCTTTTCTAAAGGTTACCTCGAGCTTGTAATAAGTCCCCTCAAAAAAAGGTGGGGGAATTATTTTAACTCCTAAGGGAAGAGAAAGATCGGAAATACCCTTGTTAAATAATTTTTCAGCCCTCGAAAGGGATGGAAATCTTCTGAATTTCAGTATCTTAACTATGGTTTTTACCTTCTGTGGTTTATTCATCGCAGTATTATGTAAAACCTCTTTAATATCTTTTGAATCTATAATCTTTTTAATTGAGCGCCCTTCCCTGCTGGCAATTTCTTTAATCCATTGGATGGTTTCCCATTGCTGATTAAAGCTCCATTTTAAAGATGTAAATAGATCATTAATCTCGAACCGATCATTTTTCTCAACATACCCCAGTAATCCAGCCACCCGTATGGATAATCTTTCCATAGCGACAGAAATCTTTATTCTTTCTTCTAACTCCTCTAAACCTAAAAATAATTCTAATTGCTCTTTGTTTGAAGGAATACCAAGAATAGGCATGAAATTGGTTACTATTTCTTCTGTGCTAATGAAACGAACGAGCCTTTGCAAAATCATCCCTTTTTCAATATTATTCAATTGACGATGAATGAGATTATCATTTAAATTAAATAAAAGCGCATTAAACAGGGAGAAACTATCAGGTAACACGTGGCATACTATATCCTGCCACCCCAATTCTTTTACAGCCATTAGCCTTCGATAACCGGCAACTACTATAAAATTGTTATCGGAATTTTTACGCAGATATGGTGTATTTATAACACCAAATTTTTCAATAGATGCCTTAAGTGGTTCCAGGTTGAAATTAAAGCTCATACAGAATGGGCCTGGTGTTAAATCAATATCTGAAATGGCTATATTTACAAGGCTGCTTTTTAATAGTTTTTTTTTCATCATAATCGCCTCTGAAAAGATTTTTTAGTATTGTCAAAACTTATTTAGTGAATTCTTAAAATATCCTTTATCTTTAATGAGTTGGTTCAAATTAACTTATCTCCCCCATAAGTAGGATAGGCGTCTCGCCTGTCTATGAATTGCCTGTTATCCATCCTTTTATGTATAACCATTTGTAATCCTCGTATTGTCTTGCCAAACTTGCCTTAATAGGATTGTTTGCAATATAGTTGAGCTTCTCTAAAAATTCATCCTCATCTCTTATAACCTATCATAACTTTCGTTTTGCCAGACCTTGCCTTTTCTTTCTAATATCTTGTTAATCTCATGGGCAGTAAAGCTTTTTATGCTGTGCATTATTTTAGGTAATGACTCAAAAGGATTTATTATAATATGTACATGGTCATTCAATACCACAGCGGCATAAAGCATTAAAAACGCAATCTCTTTGCGGTGGCTGTAATTGGAATCTGTCATGGGTAGAAAATGTAATAAAGTAGTAACCGGAAGAGAGTTGATAATGGGGAAGATGTCTCCTCCATGTAAGTACAGACAGGCGAGACGCCTGTCCTACTGATCCATATCTATTCCTCATATTCATTTCCTTTTTTTCATACACCTTTTGTCATTACCGATTTTTTACTAACACATCAATTCAATGGATTGCATTTAAACATAATTTTTAACAAGGAGACAATGATCAAAATCAGAAAGAGTTTTTTTTCTTAATAGTGCTCGCAATTATCTATTCATTTCTTTTCTCCTCTATCGGCAATAGTGAAGAACGTGGAAAAGAATCTAAAGAATGGGAGAAGCTAAGAAGTACAACTAAAGAAATATGGCGAATAAATGTTCAGAGATATCAGATCTCTTTCATACCAAGCGATAAACTCTATAGATTACTCAGATACAGAACACCTCAAGAGACCAGCGACTATCTCAAATGGGTTACGGAAAGATCTCATCTTTATGCGGTCGGAGACAGAACACCACGGGTTTACCCGTGGATGAATGAGCCCGGCGGTGGTATAATACCACCATGGAATATATAAAAACGGCTCACAGCATATACTATCTTCAGTACCACGTAGTT
>Ga0315543_1000082_pt1 | contig 112771 bp, 105 predicted proteins | sample SalMarSW160210MG_2_FD_203098 | JGI IMG/M metagenome (GOLD analysis project Ga0315543, IMG submission 203098) | Salt marsh sediment microbial communities from the Plum Island Ecosystem LTER, Massachusetts, United States - Salt Marsh Sediment SW1601-210 ...
TCACCTATCTCGACAACTTCATAAACCTGGGAACCCTTCATGGCATCGGCGATAACTAGGGGACCTGAAACTCTCCATATTTTGCCCATGTCTTTATCCTCCTACTCTTGCCATAATCTCAAATTTCTACTTCAAACCCTATAGATTCTCTGATAAGTGCTCTGTAATATTCCCTGATATCCGGGTACTTTGTGCCAAACTTCGATGGAACTTCGACGATTACAGGAGTGGTTCCTTTCCCTTTCTTAACTTGGGTCACCAGGTCCTCAACGTATTCTGCATACTCTTCCAATATAATTGCTATGCCAACATCAGGCCCGGCTATCAGCTCGGTTAGAGCTTTTCTTACATTGTCACGGACATCATGATTGCCCTTTATCGTGTAATGCTTGCTGATACCAGCCAATCTCATTGCATTGACCAGCTCTTCGTCTCCTATGACGGCTATATCTAGTTGTTTGATAGGCATCGTGTCACAGCACCAAATAATTCTTTATTTCCTGAACGGGAACACCATCGACTATTGTTTTTAGAACTAGCCGCAAGTTGCGTATTTCAACCTCTTTGAGGATTAAATACCAGGCCATCACCAGTGGGGATAGCACTCTTGGTGACAACATTTCCTTGAGCATCCTGAACTTATGCTTATCGATAATTTCATCTACAGCCGTGATGCTTTTGGTTTTATCATAATTAGTGGATACTTCATTTGCTATATCCTGATATTGGGTATCCTCCAGCCTAGCAGGCATGTCGGTCATTTTAAGGGGTAGTAATTCTTTAATGGCTTTGTCTGTAATCCTATAGCCGCCGGCAATAACAAATTCAGCAGCATCGGGCCCTATGCCTTCAATTATAGCTCTTGAGGCAATTTGCAGGTTTGTTAGGTCTATCACTAAGCCGAAGGCTTGGGTAAGTACAGAGCCATCTTTTATTTTTCTTGCCATGTGTAATATGCTTTTATAATACTCACTATCTAAGTTAGCCTCAACAATGAGCTTCGACTTTGCGCTTTTATCTATTTTGTATTGTTCCAGGGCAGGTACGTAATCTCCTAGTTTGCACTTGATGAGTAGCTGGATGATGTCATCTACATTCTCAGCGTTGGAAAGTTCATCTAGCAATGCATTCTTATGGATAATCCCGACTGGTATCATACTGGCTTTTTTACCACCTGAGATGCCTTGTAAAGCAGCTTTAATATTCGAGACATCGTACTTCACCACATATGCTCTGGATACCTCCGGTATCTCTTTGGGCAGGAACTTAAATGATTCTACATATCTGATGCGCTGCGCGAGATAACCCCACAAGCATTCATCTAGATAATCAAAAGTCTTAACAGGCAATTCCTCCAGATAGCTTCCTATATCGGTCTCTCTGATGGTTGCCAGCGCATCCTGGAGGTTGGGCGCTGTCATCATTTTATCTATATGTTCGGAGGTGACAGTTTTAGGTTCCTCGCCCTTCAAACAAGCAGATATAAATGCGTATCTTGGATTAAGCACGACGTTCTCTTACGGAGCTTCAAAGAGTTCCTTACTTATCTTGGGCAGCAACTTTGGTAGCAACATCTCGAGTCTGGTTTCATAAGTGTTATCTATCCTGAGCTTTCCCTCAACATCCTCGGCTATGACCCCTCCCAAGCAATTGGATTCCCTGACCTCCAATATCTTGCCTGATAATTCCTTATCCGCTTCAAGAAACTTTTTTACAGTGCTTACATCTTTTGGGGAAACATAAATTCTGCCTTTGTCCACGCCGAGCCCCTCCATAGCTTCCCTGATCAAGTTTAGAAAATAACTTTCATCGCTTGAAATTCGGGATAATTCATTCCGCGCCCCATCAATTATTTTGGCGATTGTGTCAGCTTTCGCGCTCGATAGCTGCTGTCGCGCTTTGATAGAGGCCTGAGCCAAAATCCTCGCCACCTCCTCCTCTGCTCCTCCTAGCATTCTGCCCCTCTCTTCCTCGAGCCTCGCTTCCCTCTGCCTTTTGGCTTTCTCTATTTCCTCTCGCGCTTTCTCCTCAGCTTCTCTTATTATGTTCTGAGCGTCCAGCTTCACTTTGCTGACAACGGCTTCACTTATTTTTTCCATTTTAGATGCTCTTATCCAAAAAGTCCTAATATGGCTAATGCCATTATGGCGAATACCAGTCCCAGCACGCCTATTAGCTCGACAAACACGGCTAACATCATGGCGTTAGTCAATATCCGCCCCTTTGTCTTGGGCAGAAGTGAGATGCCTGAAGCGCACACAGAGCCCTGGTACGCTCCCGAGAACGCTTCGGCAGCGCCAGTTATGATACCGATGCCCAATACCGCGAAACCCATACCGGTGTCACCGACTTTGGGAAGCACCGTTTGTAAAATAAGTATCAGTGTTATGAGGCCATAAAAGGTCTGGGTCATCGGTAGCGACGCCAGGAGAATAACATTTCTGAGCTGTCCTGGTTCCTCGGACAGCGTAGCCGCCCCGGCTGAGCCGGCGATACCGATGCCTATTGAAGACCCTGCCAGGCCACCGGCTAATGCTATGGCACCTCCGATGACTGCCAGGGATTCAGGGCTGATTAACATCTTACACCTCCATCAATTAAATATTTTTTAACTGCGTTCATACTTTGACAGATACAGGTCGAGCCCTCAACCGAAATGGGCTGTATGCCCTGCCGCCTCCTTCGTAGAACTTGAACAAGAACTCCACAAAACATAGCCTGAGGGAGTGTACAAAGCATGTTATGCCGCTAAGAGCCAAGTTAAGCAAATGTCCAACAAGCAAAACTAATATAAATATTAAGGTGCCAACGATAGCCTGGACTATTCCAGCAGGCATCATTTTGTACAATAAATCTGCCATCAAGTTAAAGCAGTATGCCAGGTAATATGTGGCCAGCCCCACACCTGCTAGCCTGGCATATGACATAACATCGCCCAGTATGCCGGTGATATCAAATAGCCAGAAGATACCGCCCAGGAAAGCACCCTTCTCCATCAAGGAGGAGGCGACGATTAATACTACGCCCAGAATCGCAACATATAACAGGATAGGATAAATTTGTTCAGGTAACAGCGGAATATCCATGCCAAGTATGACATGCATAATCCAGGGTATGGCGCCGATCTGAAGTATAAATAGCCCGGCTTTGTTGGGCACTATCGCTTTCTGCCCCTCTCTTATCCCTCTGATAAGTGCGAGGATATGGGCTATGTTTACATGAACAAGACCTATTATTAAAGAGAGTCCTATGAATAACACAGGGTCTGAAAGCCATTCCTGAATTTTTCCGACGAGTGCTAAGCTATTGATTCCAATGAATGGGAACTGGTAGAAGTTGCCCAAATAGCTCCCCGTAAGCACGCCAATAACCAGACCGACACCACCACTTATGTAAACTATCCTTTGGAATAGCTTAAAACCTTCGGTTTTGGGGTTATCAACGAGAAGTCGCAGGCCGCGGTTTGCAAACAGCATGAGGAGGGCAGCGTACACTACGTCCCCCAGCATGATGCCAAAGAAAAGGGCAAAGGAGTATGCTATTACCGGAGTGGGGTCCCATTCCTTATACTTTGGGGTACCAAATAAGTTCACAATGATTTCGAACGGCTTAACCGCGGTTGCATTCCTCATCTTGGTGGGCGGCTCCTCTGCTTGCTCTGGCTTCCTTGTGTCAATGAACACATAGCCTATGTTCTCCCTGAGCTCAGAAATTGCAGCTTCGACATTACTCTCTGGAATCCACCCTTCGATTAAAGTGACGTATTTTGCCTCACAGGCTTTGGCTAAAACTGCTAACCTTTCTGTTTCTGCTGATAACGCCTCCCTGAAAAGGACGAGCTTTTCTAGGTTCTCCCTGGTTTTACTTTCAATCTCGGTATGAAGCTTTGTCAGTTCTTCTTCAAGACTGTGAATATTACCGTCGGCTACTTCAAGAAATTCTCTTATTGTCAAATCTTCCCCTGGTATCGGTAAAATCCTGCCTCCTCCATCCTCGACTGCAAACTCTATAGTTTCCTGATTTTCCGATTTGGCAATGGCATACAAGACAGTCTCGTTTTCTACTGTGCCCGAAAGGCTCTCAAGTATGTAGTCGCTAAGTTTAGGGTATGAAGTTTCAAATGACTCGTTTGGAAACACAAAGACCCGAGAAAAAAGATAACTTCCAGAAAAATTTAAATCTTGTAATCTAATATCGGCCTGCCGCTCCAGAGAGCCAAGATACTTGGTTAATTCTGTTAGCTCCTTAACATCCTTGTTGAGTTTGGTAGCTCTTTGATGCACGTTACTGAGCTTGGTACATAGCAACCTTACTTCGCTGTCAACTTCGTCAAACGGCCTGGTATATATAACTTCCACATCCTCTCTCAGCGATACTCTTTCTCCTTTTGGCATGTAAGCCAATATGTCGTTAATGCTTGTTGATAATTCACCGATTTTCCTTCGTTCCCCTTCAATGGCTTCTTTGTCTACGGGCTTTAGCTCTTCGCTTTCCTCGACATGAAGCACACCAATGGTATGCAGAGTTTTGAGGGTCTTGGTGGAGTAATCCTTGGTAGTCACTACCCTGACTTTAGCCATAGGGTCAGATGTATTGACGATTAGAGGTATCATGTTAACTTCTGCCCGTGACAATATTCACCACGAGCTCCGTAATCTCTTTTACTTTTTTATCAGCATTGATGCCGATTTCAGCAGCTTTCTTCTCAGAGTCCCTGATTTTTTCATCGGCCTCTGCCCTAGCCTTACTCACAATCTTGTCACATTCGGTTTTTACCTCATCGAGGGGCAACTGAGAGGAAAGTATTTTCTTAGCCTCTTCCCTGGCTTCGAGGAGGATTTCGCTGGCTCTGGTTCTTGCCTCTTCGAGTATCTTTTCGGCTTCGGCCTCGAGGGCTTCTACGCTATTGGTGATTTCTTTGGCCATAACACGTCTTTTTGATAGTTCCCTGGGCTACTCCCAGACAACATTTGCACATAAGCTGTTTATGTAATCGGGCGGGTAATCATTTCAGCAACTGATGATTGATTGCGTCCGTGATTATAACAAGGCGGTTCATTTTTGGCAAATTGGTACTCTTGGCAAGAATCCATGCTCCTTACATATCAGCAACTTCAAAGTTTGTTATTGAAGTGGAATGCTTTATAATTCAAGATATGAGAGTGTATGCATTACACGGCTGGGAGGTGAGCGTTGCCCGAGCAAGGGAAATACAATTGAGCCTGGCGAAAAGGGTGGTAACTGAAAACGAAGTTATTAACCCAAGCCTTGTTGCCGGTATTGATATATCTGCTCCTGATGCTCAGGGCGTAGCAAGTGGAGCAGTGGTAAATCTCCGTTATCCTGAGTTGAGCATAGTCGAGGTAGAGATAGCTCAAGGTAAGCTTACATTGCCCTATATTCCTGGCCTATTGTCTTTTCGAGAAAGTCCCTTGATTCTGGCTGCTTGTGAAAAACTACGTAATGTTCCCGATCTTATTCTGATTGATGGTCAAGGGATTGCTCATCCCAGGAGGGTTGGGCTCGCCTCACATGTGGGACTTTTTCTTGATTTGCCTACTATAGGCTGTGCAAAATCTATCCTTTGTGGCCAGCATCGGCCTGTGGGAGAAGAGGCTGGCTCTCATGCTGAACTGCTTGATAAGGGTGAGCTTATTGGAGCAGCGTTAAGGACTAAATCTGGAGTGAGGCCAATATATGTTTCCGTGGGCCATAAAATTGACCTGGCATCGGCTTTACAATGGGTGATAAAGTGCTGCCGTGGTTATAGACTTCCTGAACCTACCCGCTTGGCTCACCTCGCTGCCGGAGGAATGTTGATCTCCGAACCAAGCTGCCAAGGGAAGTTATTCGATTAAGGAGTATTTCAGATGCAAGAAGAGAAGGGAAATCTAGAAGCCTTGCTTCGTCAAATCTCAGACATCATGGTGCATCTTTGACATCCCTGGCAAGGAAAAGGAAATTACCAGCATAGAGACAGAGTCAGCCCAGCCTGATTTTTGGCGTGACCCGGCTAAAGCTCAAGCTATCATGCGGGAGCTCAGGGGCAAGAAGAATCTGGTCAGTGCTTGGCGCGAGCTGGAGAAGAAGGCTGCTGATCTTCGGGAAATGATTGTTCTGGCTATCGGGGAGGAAGATTACTCTCTCAAGGAAGAGATACAACTGGAGCTAAAAAAGCTGAGTTCTCGGTTTGAACAGTTGGAGAGTCAACAGCTTTTTACTGGCGATTATGATAGTCGAAATGCCATGCTTAGCCTTCATGCTGGTGCTGGTGGCACAGAGTCTCAGGATTGGGCAAATATGTTGCTCAGGATGTACTTGAGGTGGGCGGAGCGGCATGATTATAAAGCCGAGGTCTTAGATGTCTCCCCTGGAGAAGAGGCTGGTATCAAAAGCGCTATCCTGGAGATTAAGGGGGATGATGTCTATGGCTATCTCAAGGGTGAGCACGGGGTGCACAGGTTAGTGCGGCTTTCTCCCTTTGATGCCGACCATGCCCGTCATACATCTTTTGTCCTGGTGGAAGTCCTCCCTGAAGCTGAAGAGACGGTGGATGTTAAAATAGACCCGGAGGACTTGAGAATAGATACCTTCAGGTCCAGTGGTCCTGGCGGGCAACATATGCAGAAGACCAGCAGCGCTGTCAGGATAACTCACTTACCCACAGGGCTGATAGCTACTTGCCAGGGACAGAGGTCTCAGCACCAAAACAAGGAAGCTGCTTTGAGAGTCCTTTATTCTCGCCTTCTAGAGCTGGAGCGTGGGAAGAAGGAGGAAGAAAGAGCCAGGCTAAGAGGCGAGCGTATTGAAGCGGGTTGGGGGAATCAAATTAGAAGTTATGTTCTTCACCCGTACAAAATGGTGAAGGACCACCGCACCGATTACGAGGTTCACGATGCCGAGGCTGTGTTGGATGGAGAACTAGATGGATTTATCACTGACTACCTTCGTTCTAAAGTAGGGAAATGATTAAACGCATCGCCTTAATAACTTCGGCGCTTCTCTTGCTTTTAAGCCATTCCCTCATGGCTGCCGGGGATGATATTGCAGTTATAGATAGCGATGTAGAAGTAAATTTCCCAAGCCAGGCTGTGTTCACTCTTGAGGCTGAAAGCTATGTTGATATCGTTGATGTCCGTCTTTATTACGAGGTGGATAAGATGAACTACGCTGAAGTTGTCAGTGAGGGTTGGGCTGATTTTACTCCAGCAAGCAAGATAAAGGCTAATTGGGTATGGGATATGAGGAATGCAGGCTTGCCCCCTGGAGCTGAAGTCACATATTGGTGGATGATTGAGGATGCTGATGGGAACAGATTTGAGACCTCCCCTGAGATAGTGCAGTTCGATGATGAGCGCTATCTTTGGCAGAGCTTAACCGGTACCGCACCTCAGGGTGGCGAGCTGACTCTTTTCTGGTATGAAGGCGGTGATTCCTTCGCCCGAGAATTGATGGATACTTGCGAGGAAGGACTTGCCAGGTTGACTCAGGATATTGGCACCTATCCGGAGAAGCCCATCAAGATATATATTTATGCCTCCACTAGTGATTTACAGGGGGCTATGATTTTTCCTCAGGAATGGACTGGCGGCGTTGCCTTTACTGAATTTAGTACAATTGCGATCGGTATTTCACCAAGCGAACTTGATTGGGGCAAGAGGGCCGTGGTTCACGAGTTGACGCATCTCGTTGTTCACCAGGCAACTTTTAGCCCCTATGGACAGCTTCCTCTCTGGCTTGACGAAGGGTTAGCTATGTATAACGAGGGCGAGCTTGACCCTGTTTTTCGTTCCTACCTACAAGAGGCTATCTTGGAAGATAAGCTCATTTCGGTGCGCAGCCTGTGTAGTCCCTTTTCCGCCGAGACTGAAAAAGCTCGCCTTTCCTATGCTCAAAGCTATAGCCTTGTTGAGTACCTTCTGGATAATTATGGACAGGACAGGATGCTCGACTTGTTGACTATTTTGAAGCAGGGTAGTACCTACGATGAAGCTTTGACTGAGGTTTATGTTTTTGATATAGATGGTCTTGATGCTAGTTGGCGGGGAACGCTGGCATCCCACACTGTCATTTCGGTGAGCCGAATCACTGAGCAAAGCGAAGGAACAGCGTGGCAGTCCCATCCTGTTTTGATTGCCGTGTTAGCGGCATTAGCTACAGCACTGACTTTATGGGGTGCTCTGGCTCTGGAGGAACGGGCCTGGCGAAGGTCGTCTGGGAAATCAACAATATTAAGATAAGCCATGAAAGACTCTTTTACTGTTCATGATTTACCCCCTGGTGAGCGTCCCAGGGAGAGGCTATTTAAGCTGGGCAGTGAAGCTCTTTCCGCCCCGGAAATTTTAGCTTTAATTCTGGGTCGAGGAATTAAAGGTGAATCCGTCATGGTGACTAGCCAGAAGCTGTTAAGCCGGTTTGGCAATCTCAAAGGTGTTGCCAATGCTTCTGTGGAGGAGTTGACCCAGACGAGAGGTATTGGGCCAGCCAAGGCGGCGCAGATTAAAGCTGCCCTTGAATTGAGTAAGAGGCTGGAATCCGATGTTGGGGAGAAACCCAAGCCGGTGCTCAAGTCCCCGGAGGATGTGGTTGCCGAGGTGAGGGGCCGGTTGAAAGGCAAGAAGAAGGAACATTTTTTGGTACTTTGCCTGGATACTAGAAACAGGTTAATAAATTGCAAGCCAGTTTCCATAGGCAGCCTGGACACGAGCATTGTTCATCCCCGTGAGGTGTTTAAGGAAGCAGTTTCCTCCTCCGCCGCTTCGGTAATCTTTGTGCACAATCATCCTTCGGGTGACCCCGAGCCATCCAAAGAAGATGTTGAGCTAACCAAGCGGCTGGCTAAAGCTGGCGAGATCATAGGCATTGATGTCCTTGACCACATCATCGTCTGCGATAAGAATTACTTAAGCCTGAAAGCTAATAATTTGTTCTAAATTTAATTGCAAATGACAAGTAAACAACCTTCAAGGATGCAATTTATTGAGTCTTAGTTTCTGGGATATACTATTGGGCAAGCGAGTATCATGAAGACTAGTGATAGGAGCGAGGTTTTCTTTTTCCCCTATGATATGGATAGGGCTTTCCTCAGAGGGTTGAGGACTCTTTTCTCCAGAGTAGCCAACGTTGTCTCTGCGGGTGATTCAGTAGCGGTGAAGGTTCACATGGGAGAATATGGTGGTAGCGCTTACCTTCGCCCGCCGATAGTACACCGAGTATGTGATTTAGTTAAAGAAGCTGGAGCTAAACCATTTGTCACGGATACCACTACTCTTTATCCCATGGAGAGATTTACTGCCAGCCAATACCTGGCGACGGCAGCCTTCAATGGCTTCACCGAGGAGTCCTTGGGAGCGCCTGTGGTTATCGCCGATGGGGAGCAGGGCTATGATGGCGAGTGGGTGGATATCCCCAAGCGGGTTTCTGATCGCTCTTTAGACAAAATAAAGATAGCCAGGGAGATTTTCGATGCCGACTCTATGATAGTTCTTTCTCATCTGAAGGGGCATGAGCTATCTGGCTTTGGCGGCTCTATCAAGAATGTGGCTATGGGCTGTGTTACCAAAGAGTCGAAAGCTGCTCAGCATAGGGTAAATCGTGGTGTCATCGACCTCTCTAGGTGCACGGGCTGTGGACAATGCGTTGAAGCTTGTGCCTTTAAAGCCTTGTCTTTACTTGAGGAGAAAATGGTGCGTGATGAGGAGAAATGCATGAATTGTAATAATTGCCTTTATCTTTGCCCGGAGGGTGTTTTTTCCTTGCCTCCCCAGGCTAAAGAGAGGTTTCAGGTTTATCTGGCTCACGCTGCCGCCGGGGTGCTAAGCCGGTTTCACTCCAGAGTGGCTTTCATCAATTTCGTCCAGGATGTAACGCCGTTGTGTGACTGCGCTACGCCATCAGGTTTGCCAGTAGTTCCCGATATCGGCATCCTTGCCTCCACAGACGTGGTAGCTATTGACAAGGCGTCGTTGGACTTGATTGCTCAAAGCAAGCCCGTAGGGAAATTTGCCAACGTCAGCTCTCCCGATATACTGGGCAAGATAAATGGTACGGACAGCCTGATTCAAGTAAGAGCTGGCCAGGAACTTGACTTAGGCAACATGGCGTACCAGCTAAAAGAGCAAAAATAATAAGGTAACTGAAATCCGCATGACCAGAACGATTTTGGTATTTGAAGTTGGACATTCGGATTTGTTTCGGATTTAGAGCTTAGATATTAGAAATTGGGGAGAGGGTAATATGTATTCTTACATTTTGATATTTCTCGCAGGATTTAGTCACTATTCAAATCGCGGAGAAAATCAACAAGAGAATCCAGAGATTATAAATATTCCGAACAAATTGGTAAAAGACTATATGAAGCCGAAGATAAAGGATAAGATATCGAAGCATTGGACTTCTCTACTTGCTCCTCTGCCTATATTGTTCCTCCAGTGGATTCCTTCCGTGATATATAGAGGTATCATGTTATTCCCTGTACTCTTATATTTTATCCGGCCCTTCGATGAGCATTTCTATGAGGACTTGCGGTGGTTATTTTGTTATCCCGCTAACATACCTGGCTGGGCAATCGCCAGTTTTGGTTTCCTTCTCTTTCTTATCGCTTTGACGAGCATGCTTAAGAAAAGAGGTGGGCTCGTGACTTCAGGCCTATACGGAAAGGTCAGGCACCCTCAATATCTCGGTTTTATCGTGATGACATGGGGAATCTCTGCAGTTTTGGTTATTTGGCGTGGCTTTCCAGTCACCATCGGGCTCCCTTATTTTCTTCATCGTTGGATTGTGATATCGTTAGCATATGTAGGGCTTGCATTTCTTGAAGAAAGGTATTTGTTGACAAAATACCCTCAAGAATACAAGGAATATAAACAAAAGGTGCCTTTCCTATTCCCTGTGCCTCATCCAAGGAAAATCCCCCAACCGATTTTTGATTTGGGTATCATAATCTTGTTTTCTTTCGTCCTACAAGAAATCTATCCTCGAATTATTCAAGTTCTCATTTGATGATTCAATATTTGAGAGGAAAATGGTTCTAAAAAAATTCTACTCTTTGACCAGTACTTTGGAAAGTATGTTGATTATCTCTAATTTAGCTTTAGAGCGCTGTATGGAGTAACATGGAAGATATTGAGTTGGCTCGCTCTCTTTTGGAGGAAGAGAAATGGAATCTCATCATGGTAAAGGAAGGGCAAGTTCTTTTCAGTTCCAGAGAGCGCGGAGTAGCCCCTTTTTTCCAGGCTGTGCAGAGTATGGAAAAAAGTTTACATAATGCTGCGGTAGCCGACCGCATCGTGGGCTCGGCCGTAGCTATGCTTTGCCTTCATGCCCGGATAACCTCGGTATATGCTGGCATAGCAAGCCAGGGAGCGCTTGATATGCTGAGGGGGCAAGGGGTGACCGTTAGCAGCAAGAACGCAGTTCCTTTTATCTCTAACTACGATGGCACAGACTTGTGTCCTTTTGAGAAGCTGGCAGGGAGTTGCCAAGGGCCTTCTCAATTGTTTGCGGCGTTACAGTCTCTTTTTGCCAAAGGTGACCAGTGAAAAGAATTTGGCAGCTTGCATTATTATCTCTGCTTTTGTTGGCTTTATTAGTTTCACCTTTGACTGGTTGTTATTCTTGGTGGGGTGGCGAAGGCGTCCTCCGCCTCTGGAATATCGGTCCCATAACGCTTGACCCGGCGATTTCTGCCGACATGTCTTCTCATGCCTACGTCATGCAAATCTTCTCTGGCTTGGTTCGCCTTGACCATGAGCTGAACATAATGCCCGATATTGCTGAGAGCTGGGAGAAAAGCCCTGATGGCAAAACATATACCTTCTACCTGCACCGGGGGGTGAAATTTCATAGCGGCGGGGAGGTCAAAGCTGCCGATTTCAAATACTCCTGGGAGCGAGCTTGCGACCCCGATACTGGCTCTGGCACAGCCGCTACGTATCTGGGCGATATTATTGGTGCCAAGGATATACTGGCGGGAAAAACGGGAGAAATCTCCGGGGTTGAAGTCGTTGGTGACTATACTCTTCGGGTTACCATTGATGCTCCCAAGGCTTACTTCCTGAGCAAGCTAGCTTATCCCACTGCCTTTGTGGTTGATAGGGCTAATGTGGAATCCGGGGAGGACTGGTGGCGGGAGCCAGACGGGACAGGACCATTTAAGCTAAAGGAATGGAAAGCAGAGCAGTGGTTGATTTTGGAGCGCAGCCAGATTTATTACGGCGAGCCGGCTAAACTGGAGCAGGTCGTCTATCTTCTGTCTGGTGTGCCCATGACCCTGTACGAGACAGAGAAGATTGATGTCGTTTCTGTTTACTTGGCCTACATTGACCGAGTGAGTGATGAGACTGGCCCGTTTTATCCCGAGTTAGCCGTAACCCCCGAGCTCAGCCTCTATTATATTGGCTTCAACACTGCCCAACCTCCCTTCGACGACGTTAATGTCCGTCGTGCCTTCTGTCATGCTGTGGATAAAGAGCGTATCGCTAAGGTGATATTGAGGGACATGGTAAATGAAGCTGATGGTATTTTGCCGCCGGGCATGCCTGGCTATAACGAAGCTCTTGAGGGACCGGACTATGATGTAGAGAAGGCGATAGAGCTCATCGCCGCCTCGAGATATGGAGATGTCTCGAACTTGCCCCCTATCACCCTGACTGTTGACGGCTATGGCAATAGCATTCCCAGTTATTTAGGCGCCATCATCCAGGAATGGCAGCAAAACCTCGGCGTGGAAATCTCGGTGAGGCAACTGGAACCAGAGAATTTCATTTATAACCTGAAACAAGAGAAGGATGAGATGTTCGTAATGGGTTGGATAGCTGACTACCCCGACCCGCATAATTTCCTGGATATCCTGTTCTATACCGGAAGCGAAGTTAATATCTTCGAATATAGCAACCCCACCCTGGACGCTTTACTTGACCAGGCTGCTATAGAACAGGATGGGGTTGTCCGCCTGTCCATGTACCAGCAAGCTGAACAACTGGTAGTTGATGACGCCCCTTGCTTCCCCCTGTTCCATGGCGCCAACTATATCCTGGTGGAGCCCTATGTCAAAGGCTATGAGCTCAGTCCCCTGGGTATTCCCGACCTGAGCAAGGTGTATCGGGAGTAGTTCTAGCTTGTGGGGTTTATTCCCCGCAAGGAGCTAAATTCCAAATCCCAAAATCCAAGCTCTAAGTGCCGATTTCATCGAGCATTCTCGACAAAGTCGGGACAAATCTCTTCAAAATGCAAAAATAAAAGTGCAAAATGACAGAGCAAAATATGGCAAATCCTAAGCCAAGTGGTAGTAACAAGAATACAGAATCCAGTAGCCAGTAGGGGGATTTTCTGAATGCTGAATTCTGACTACTGGCTACTAATTTTGGGATTTTTCACTACCATAGAGTCGAGGCTTGTCCCTGCCCACAGCACTGCCAAACAGTCTCGGGGATATGTCGGGGTAAGGGGTGGTGGTATAATGATAAGGGATGGAAAGGGAGGCGATGCTCTATGAGACACTCCCTGGTGGCAGGGTGAGGTGTCATGTGTGCCAGTGGAGGTGCCTTATTAATCCCGGTAAGCTTGGCGTCTGCCGTATGCGCATCAATCGGGATGGCAGGCTGTTTAGCATGAATTATGCCGAGGTATCCTCGATGGCAGCCGACCATATTGAGAAAAAACCTCTATTCCATTTCTTCCCTGGTACCTATGCCTTTTCCTTGGGCACCTGGGGATGCAATTTCCACTGCAAGGGATGCCAGAACTGGGAGATTTCCTGTGTGGATATTCCGCGAGGTTCACAGCAATTGCTCCCGGAAAGTGAGATAGAGCTAACCAAGAAATATGGTTGCCAGGGCATTGCCTGGACTTACAATGAGCCGACAATTTGGTTTGAATACACCCTGGACTCAGCCAGGCTGGCTAAAGAAAATAATCTATACACTGTGTATGTGACCAATGGCTATGCCACGCCTGAGGCTCTGGATACCATAGGTCCCTGGCTTGATGCCTGGAGGGTGGATGTCAAGGGCTTCGCCGACGGGTTCTATCGGCAGCTAGCCAAGATTCCTCGGTGGCAGGGCATTCTGGACGTCGCCAGGCGGGCTAAAGAGAAATGGGATATGCATGTTGAGGTGGTGACCAATATCATTCCTACGATGAACGACGACGAGGAGCAACTCAGGAACATTGCTACCTGGATTCGAGATAACCTGGGCGAGCTCACTCCCTGGCACGTAACTCGTTTCCATCCCCTGCATGAATTTACCCATCTGTCGGCTACGCCGATATCCACTTTGGAAAGGGCTTATCGGATTGGGAAAAAGGCAGGGCTGAAATTTGTCTATCTGGGCAATGTGCCGGGGCACGAGTATGAAAATACCGTGTGTTATTCTTGTGGCAAAACAGTCGTTCGTCGCACTGGCTATGATGCTCAGGTAGCGGGGCTAGATGGCTCAAGGTGTAAATTCTGTGGAGCTGAGCTTAATTTTCGGACGTGAATTTCGATTCCCATTTGGGGTTCCCCTCTTAAGGTAAGAGGGGAAAGGGGAGTTATGAGTAAACAACTGAAGGGAGCTGAGAAACACTCATAACCCTCTTTATCCCCCTTACTTTAAGGGGGATAAAGAGGGAGCCCTTATCTTAAAGGGGGTAGTTAAGCAGTAGTTGCAAACTTTATTGAGTGGCCCCGATGATGCAATCGGGGCTACTACAGAAGTTTTCACCCTCGGCTTAAGCCTCTCCAATCCAGGGAGAGGGAAAGGTAAGGGAGAGGAGGTGCCTTATGGCAAGTGGACTTCATCCTGTGGTAGAACTGGTTAAGGAGACTGTGGAAAGCTACATCCGGGAGGGTAAAACGCCCAAGCCGAGGGAGTTAACTCCGGAAATGAGAGAGCGGGCGGGGGTTTTTGTTTCCCTTCATAAGCACGGACAATTAAGAGGATGTATTGGCACCTTTGAGCCAAAGGAGAAGAATGTGGCTGAAGAAATCATTGCCAACGCTATTAGCTCATCTACCGGAGACCCCCGCTTTCCCCCGGTGACTGCGTTTGAGCTTGATGACCTGGAATATAGCGTGGATATCCTTACTAAGCCTGAGCCAGTCACAGATATCAGCCAGCTTGACCACAAGAAATATGGCGTTATTGTAGAGAGTGGTTGGAAAAAGGGACTTTTGCTGCCTGACCTTGAAGGCGTAGATAGCGTTGAGGAGCAAATTGCTATTTGTCGGCTCAAGGCGGGGATATCAGCCGGCGAGCCAATTAAGCTTTATCGTTTTCAGGTGAGAAGATTCAAGTAGAATTTGACATCATGACATATATCTGTTATGATGACACTAAGCGTTAAGGGGGAGCCAAGATGAAAAAGACCATGGTTTATGTCAATGAGGAAACACATAGAGGACTGAAGAAGTTAGCCTTTGAGAAGGACACTTCAATTGCCGAGTTAATTCGTAAGGCTATTGACATCGTCTATGGGGAAGATATCGAAGACATTAAGGATATGGAAGATGAGTTAGCTCGATACCAAAGTCAATCTGGTTCAGCCATAGAACTGGAGGAGTATCTGTCTAGGAAGAAGGCAAGTGTATCGGGTTGAGCTTAGCTCTAGAGCACAGCGTGAATTAGAGGAAATACGAGAAAAGGAATTTGATGACATAGTCGCCGCTCTTCGTGGCTTGCGAAATAATCCTCGACCTCGGGGAGTGAAGAAGCTGAGAGGGCCTATCCATCGCATTCGTGTTGGCGGTTGGCGTATTATTTATGCTGTGTTTGATAAAGATGGTCTAGTCATCGTAGGTAAGGTCGCCAGGCGCTCAGGAAAGACCTATAATAAACTTGACAGGCTCTTTTGAACATGATGACACAGATACTTCTTTGTAGGGGGTATAGGTAAATTCAAATATCAACTGCCGCCTTCTCTTGAGGGGAAACGCTATTACATTCCCGGTGACCAAGGCTATGAAAAAGAGATTGCTGACAGGTTAAAGAAGTACACAAATCACATGAGCGAGTACAAGGCATAGTAGAAATTTCCTATGGTGTGCTATAATACGGGACGTAGCCGAAGAGAACTTTGGGATGGGAAGTGTGTATTGACCAGTGTGGAAATAGGCGAGGCTTGGTTTTGCATTCCTGCATTATTTCTCATATTGTTACTGTCACGAATAGATTGGTCCTTCTGACGTCGCTTTTTCCTGGCAAAAGTAAGCTGGGGGAATACTCTCGCTTACCCATCGCCTTATCTGGTGAGAGAGAGGAGGTGCACTTTGGTTAAATTTCCCTTCACCCCTAGAGACATGGAGTTCTACGACCTGTTCGAACAAGAGACGGCTAATCTAGTCACTGCCGCAGAAAAGCTGGTTGACCTCTTTGACAACTACGAAAACGTGGAAGCAAAAGCAAAGGAGCTTAAGGATTTCGAACATAGAGGCGACGTCATAACGCACGAGATAATAGCACGAGTGCATCGCACCTTTGTGACTCCCATTGACAGAGAGGATATCGCTCTCCTCGCTAATGCCCTGGATGATGTAATGGATTTCATCGAGGCTGCGGGCAGGACAGCCTACCTTTATCGTATTGTTCAACCCACGGAAAGGGCCCGAGAGCTAGCCTCAATCGTAGCTAAGGTAGCCCGCAAGTTGAACGAGGTAGTACCTCGTTTGCGCCACCGTGACCAGTTCCCGTGGATTCTGAAGCAGTGTGTGGAGATCAATACTCTGGAAAATGAGGCTGATGATGTGCATCATGCTGCCTTAGCCGAGCTGTTCGAGGTTTGCCGTACTGACGCATGTGAGGTAATCAAATGGCGCGAACTCTACCAACACATGGAAGATGCCACTGACAGGGGTGAAGATGTGGCCAATGTTCTTGAAGGTATAGTATTGAAGCATGCCTGAGCTCGCTCTGCTGGTTGTGGTAATTGCGGCAGCCATCGGCTTTGGTGTAGTTAATGGTTTTAATGATGCTGCCAATAGTGTTGCTGCTTCGATTGGCTCCCGGGCTCTTTCACCTCGAAACGCCATAATACTGGCTGCCTTTTGTAACTTCGCTGGTGCCGCTACCAGCCTGGAGGTTGCCAGAACCATCGGCAAGCGAATTTTGAGCTCTGAAACAATGTTATCTTTACCAGGGATCGATGCTTATTTGATACTGATTGCTGCTTTAGCCACGGTTATCGTCTGGGGAACTATAGCTACTCGTTTGGGTCTGCCGGTGAGTATAAGCCATAGCTTTGTCACCGGGCTGGCAGCGGCGGGGATAGCGGTGGTGGGCTGGGAAGCTGTGATATGGGGTGTCCTGCAACGGATTGGGGCATCAGTGGTTATTGCTCCTACTCTGGGTTTCATCGGTGGCTTTGCCCTTATGGTTGTCCTGCTCTGGGCATCTCGCCGAAGCGCTCCATCCAGGATGAGAGTTGTCTTCAGCCGTCTGCAGTGGCTTACTACCGCTTTCTTAGCTTATAGCCACGGCAAAAATGATGGTCAGATGCCCATAGGTGTCATCACCATGGCGCTGGTGATTTATTATAAAGATGCCAGTCTGTGGGATCGCCTCTCGTTGTTGGACGCTAACACGTGGTGGATAATAGTTGTATCAGCTTTAGCCATTAGCTCGGGCATCGCTATGGGCGGCTGGCGAGTTATTAGAACTGTGGGGATGAAGATCACTGCTCTACAACCTATCCATGGCTTTGCTACCCAGGCCTCAGCGGCTACTGTTATTGAGATAGCTTCGCGCCTGGGTATTCCCGTAAGCACCACTCATTGCGCCACGGCAGCTACAATGGGGGTGGGTGCCACGAAGCGCCTTTCCGCAGTAAGGTGGGGAGTAACCAGAAATATCGTGTTGGCCTGGATTTTAACCTTCCCGATATGCGGTGCTCTCGGTTGGGCGATAGCATCACTTCTGAAGATTGCCTTTTGAGGTGACAAAACTCCTTTGCCCCTTTAGAACACCTGTGCTATGATGGGATACCCCATCGGATAATGAGGTAGCAAATAAGGTAACGGTTCATTCCGTTGTCATTCTGAGGAGCGAAGCGACGAAGAATCTCTGAGACCCTTCGTGGAGCCTGTCCTCAGCGGCATAAGATTCTTCGCTACGCTCAGAATGACAATACGCGAAGGGTTCAGGGTGACATAGGGAGGGGCTGAACGTTTACCAACAAGGTAGGTTGAATGTGAGACTATTGCCGGCGGCTCTTCAGAGGCAGGATTACAACCTGGCAGCTCATGTCCTCGTCTATGGCTTGGTCAAAGCCTCGGTAAAAAAACCCAAAAATTCTGTGAATTTTCGGGGACCCCGTAATTGTTATGGCAGCAGAAGGAAAAGGCAAGAAAAAGGGTAGCCCGCGGGGTTTCTATAGCCGGGCCCTGGATGAGGCAGAAAAGCTGGAGTTGGAGGAAGCTTCTCATGTCGAAGGAATCGACGAGGAGATTGCCCTTCTCAGAGTAAAGCTCAGGGAACTTTTGGAAGAGCAGCCGGAGCGAATTGACCTGCACTTCGAGGCAGCCAATATCATAGCCCGGCTGGTAAGAACCCGATATCAAATTACCAAAGAACAGAAGAAGTCTCTCAAGGAAGCTATCCAGAAAGTCTTGACCGAAGTTGCTGTGCCCCTGGGGGTTGGGGTGGGCATAAAGGTGGCAAGCCAATAAACCTTCATCGACAAGGTCATAACCAGCTATGAAAAGAATATAGGTCCTATTAGGGGTCTTCTATTTTGTGGCAAAATAAGTTGTCATTCTGAGGAAGCGAAGCGACCGAAGAATCTAAGAGAAAGCTTAAGAGAAAGCTAAGGTAATGAAGCAGTACCACATTTATATCATGACCAATAGCTCCAGAACACTTTACACAGGTGTAACTGCTAATTTAGTCCGGCGTGTATATGAACACAAAAATAAGCTCATTGAGGGATTTACTCAAAAATACAATATCACCAAGCTGGTATATTATGAGATTACTACTGATGTCCAGGTTGCGATCCAGAGGGAAAAGCAAATTAAGGGATGGCTGCGAAAGAAGAAAATCGCTTTAATTGAAGCGGCAAACCCAGAATGGAAGGACTTGAGTGAAGGATGGTATGAAAAGCAAGAGAATTTCCCTCTTCACGGGGCCTGCTCTGAGCGGGAATGAGATTCTTCGCCTGCGGCTCAGAATGACAAAAAGGAAAGGGCTCAGAATGACAAAGGGACACGGGAAAAATGAAGCTAAGACCTTATCAAATGGAAGTGGCCCGGGCGGCTATGGACTCTATCCAGAAGGGAAAGGGACTGACCTTTTCTGTGGAGATTGCTAGGCAAGGAGGCAAAAACGAGCTTTCAGCGCATCTGGAAGTTCTGCTGTTGACGCTATATATGGCCAGGGGAGGCAATCTTACAAAATGCTCCCCAACCTTTAGGCCTCAAACCATTATCTCTATAGAAAGGTTGAAACAGAGGCTGGATGATTTTGGTTTTGATGGCATTTATCGTCTCCAGATGGGCTATATTGTTCAGCTCGGCAACGCCGAAGCCATCTTTCTGTCGGCTGAGGGCTCGTCTTCAGTGGTGGGACACAGCGCTGACATACTTCTGGAGATTGATGAATCGCAAGATGTTGGCAAGGAAAAGTACACCAAGGAATTCCGCCCCATGGGTTCAGCTACCAACGTGACCACGATTCTTTATGGCACTACCTGGGATGATAGCACCTTGCTGGAAGAGGTAAAGCAGGCTAATCTGGAACTGGAAAGAAAGGACGGCATTAGGCGCCACTTCAGATATGATTGGCAGGAGGTCGGCCACTACAATCCTGACTATGTCAAGTTCGTCCAGGCAGAGCGACAAAGATTGGGCGAAGCGCATCCCCTGTTCAGGACTCAATATGCTTTATTACCTATCACCCACGGCGGGGGCTTCCTATCACGGCAGCAGATAGCTCTGGTGCTAGGAGAACACCAGAGGCAAGCGCAGCCTGAGGGAAAGAGGACTTATATTGCTGGCGTAGATTTGGCCGGGGAACATGAACAGGAAATGACAGGAGGGGACTCTCCTGTCAATAATAGGGGAAGAGGGCGTGATTCCACAGTAATCACCATTGCCGAGGTGGATGCCCGCCTGCCAAGCCTTGGCGGGCAGGCCGCTAACCTATCGCAGCCACTGTTGAAAGTTGTGGAACAATACCGGTGGACGGGAACGCCCCATAGCCAGCTTTATACCCAGATGACGGATATCCTTAAGAATGTCTGGAACTGCCACAGGATAGTGGTGGACGCCACCGGCATTGGTCAGCCTGTAGCCAGCTTTCTCAGAAAGGAACTGGGAAGCAGGGTCATCCCATTCGTAATTACCTCAAAGAGCAAATCCGACATGGGCTTTGAGCTATTGTCCTTTGTCAATTCCGGGAGGCTTAAACTCTACAAGCAGGATGGCTCCAGGGAGTATAAAGAGACCTTGTTTGAGCTGGAAAGAGCCCGGGCGCGATATCGTCCGAACCAAACGATGAACTTTTACGTTGACCCTCACGAGGGACATGATGATTTTCTCGTGAGCCTGGCTCTGGTGGTCCAGGCTGCTAAAGGTCTTAGCCCCAGGGAAGCCAAAGGGTGGCTCAGGGAAAGCTAGGCAGGCGTCTCCTGGTGTCATTCCCTTCCATTTGTCATTGCGAGCCCCGATTTATGGGGGCGTGGCAATCCCGTAGGCGATGGTAAACCTCGCCACTACACCCCTATAAAATGACTGAAATCGGCATCATGGACAAATGAAGAAAAATCCTAAGCACTAAATACGAAATACTAAACAAAAGAAAGGAAAAATTTAATTCCTCTCATCTAAACTCCAATGACCAAAACATGAAGGTTTTAAATTTAGGGCATTGAAATTTTGAATTTGTTTAGAGCTTAGAAATTAGAATTTAGGATTTGTTCAAGCCGAAAGTTGATAGCTATTTCGAGGCGTGAAGGAATCCTTTCCTTCGCGATTGAAGAAAGAGGCGGCATATAAAATGCCGCCCTCGCTTTATTCACCCTCACCCAGGCCTTCATTCTAAGCTAGGCAAGTCTTTGCTTAGCTCAGCCAGGGATGCAATCCTCTTCTTAGTTTGCTCTAGCTGTCCCTTGTGCTCTTTGGAATACTGCGTAGCTTGCTCGTAAAACTCTTTTATCCTGGGCACAAAGGATAACTGGGATAATATCAGGGTAACGTCAATAAAGTGCTTTTCTCCGGGAAAATCGCCGCCTCGAATCATGGCGTTGGGTGCCAGCTCCTTGATGTACTCGCTAACGCTCTTGACCATGTCCATATTCAGCTCTTTTTCCGGACCGGATATGATATATATAGCTTTGCTGGCATCCTGAGGGTTACAAGTGATGGAAAGGTCAGAGATAGTGGCGTCTAAGGCTCGCGTTCCTCTGAAGCTTTCCAGAGCTTTCTCACGAAAACCTTTCTTCCTTATCTCCCAGGGGAAACGGAATGAAGGAAGTTCAGTTCTCCCCAGGCCAATAGTAGTCCATCCCTCCACGCTGGCGATTATGTCCCCGGCGTCTATCGTCCGCGAACCCACATGTTTGGCCTTAGTTACCTCACCGGCGCACATTAAATCATAGAAGGGCTCGGCAATCATCCTGTTTATTCTATCCATATTACTAATGAGACTGGCATCTTTTCTCACATACCTCTGGTTATCAGCGAGAAAAACGGCATCCACTATATCATAAGTGGATTTCAGGCAAGTAGCGGTGTTGTATACGGCTCTGGACTCTGTAGTCTGCTCATGCTCAAAAGGCAAGACTGCCAGGGCATAAACTGGCTTGCTGATGTATCTCTCCTTAACTGCCCTGGCTATTATGGGCAGTGCTCCCGACCCCGTGCCGCCGGCAGCGCCAGCTATGAGAAAAAAGGCATGTGTCTCGTAAAACTGTGGGGTAGCTTTCACGGCATCCAGTACCTTATCACCGTCCTCCTTGGCTAATTGAGCTCCTAGCTCGTTTATCTTGCCTACCCCGTGTCCCAGGGTCTGGCGCAGGCCCAGGAGCACCCGGTGCGTGTAGTCGTCCTTGATAAACCTTAGCCCGGTCAAATCCGCCTGGTCTGTATTCACGGCAATGATGGTGGGAGCTATGGTTGCCTTGCGCTGAGCACGCGCCTTGAGATTTAGCCTGGCAAAATGGTCAGCAATGCGGCAGCCACACTGTCCCAGTCCAATAACTGTTAACTTCATTTTCCCCTCCTTCTTTCTTTACCTTTATTTCTCCTTTTTCCTCTATACTACCATACTACTCCCCTTTATTTGTCATTGCGAGTCCCGACTTGTTGGGACGTGGCAATTGCCAGGGCCAAATTAAATTCTAAATCCTAATTTCTAAACTCTAAACAAATCCAAATATTGAAATTCAAATCTCTAAACTTTGGGCCAGTAGGCGGAGATAAACTCCGCCACTACATTAATCATTTTGTTGGTTTGCCACCGTAGGGGTGGGTCTTGTACCCGCCCACAAAAGTTTTGGTCATTAGATGAGAGGAATTAAATCCTTCTTTTCTATTGTTTAGTATTTCGTAGTTAGTGCTTAGGATTTTCTTCATTTGTCGATGACGCTCCTTTAGTAATATGTTCTTCTCCTTATTACGAAAAAGTAAACCGCGGCGCCGATGAGCACCACTATTGCGACTATGATAACAATGAATCCCCATAGGGGCAAGAGTCCGGCTCGGAAGGAGTAGACCGCGGTCCAGCCGCTTTCGTTCTCTGCTCCATCTACGGTTTGCATAATCCAGTAGTAGGTGCCATAAGGCAAGGCTTCTGTCGCATTCAGGGTATAGTTAGTTCCGACTGAGGCATTTGTCGAGACTAGGGGGTCAGCGAATTCTCCAGTGGCGGTGACATTTTCACTGGTTGCTATTTGCAGGCGATAGTAAACTCCACTGTCATCGGATACCTCAGACCATTCAAATGTCGGCCTCACCTTGCCTATGAATCCCACCCTGCCCCCGTCGGGCGGTGAAATGAGTTCTGGTGTGGGTGGGGGGGTTGATTCCATGGTGAAGTTAGCCGTGGCCACGTTGTTCGCAGCATCCTCGGCTGTTACCTGATGCGCGCCATGGATGCCCTCGGGCACGGGAAAACTTACACCTGAGAAGCTGCCTTTGGCATTGGTACTGGCTGTCGCTTTCTGGCTTGCAGCATACTTGATAACTACATTTTTGTTAGCGGCGAATCCGCCGCCAGCGACGGTCAGGTTCATGCCCACGTGTCCTTGGTCGGGAGATAGCACTAGGCAAGGCTCTATCTCGAAACTGAGTGCGCTGATGTCTTCTTTGTCGGTCCGTTCTCCCTCGGCGGTCACGCTATACTCGCCTTTGGGCATCTCGGGCACCTCGAAATCCTCCTCCCAGTAACCCGTGTCGTCGGCCCTGATGTCTGTGACCACCGCCTCCCCATCAAATAATATCTCGATGTCCCTCTCGTCAGCAGCAAATCCGCTGCCCGTCATCGTTATGTTGTCGCCCACGCTGCCCGATGACTCATCTATGCTTATCCCCGGAGTTACTTCGAAGGTGGCATCCTCGACCTCGTAAAGCCGGCTCTCGTCACCGCTGGCGTCTAGCTTATGGCTTCCCTTGGCGGAAGTGGGAATCTTGAAACTATACTGCCACCAGCCATCCTCGTCAGCTTCGATATTCTCTGCTATCGTCTCATAGTCGTCTTCATCGGGATAATACCTCAGTTCGATGTCTTCCTCATCCTCGGCAAACCCATGGCCTTCCACGGTAACCGTAGTGCCCATAGCCCCTTCTTCGGGGCTTACTGTCAAACCCGGCTCCACGGTGAATTCCTCTATAGTTTGAAGGTTAGTGCCTATATAGGCGCGCACATCATGCTCTCCCGTGTAGCTTTCGGGAACTTCGAAAGTCACCCATGGGAAATCTCCGTCTCCATCGGTCCTGACGTCGTCTAACCAGATCCTGGAACCGTCCGGATAATAGTAAATGTCAACCCACGTGTCAGCCGTAAAATTATAGCCACGGACTTTGACCTCCTCCCCGGGAACTCCCGAGCTGGGGGAGAGCTTGATATATGCGCCATCAGCTTGTGCGGGCGCAGCCGGCAGGGCAATAGCTAAAAGGCAGACGGCAAAAGCGATAACCAGTCGAGATAGCAAGCGCATTTGACTAACCTCCTTTCTGCTATTATAAACGAAAATAACCCGAAAAAGTAAGTGCTGTTGACTCTTTTTACTCCAATCACGTCATTGCCAGCACCTGAAAGGTACGTGGCAATCCCCGCAGCTAGATTCTAAATCCTAATTTCTAATCTCTAAACAAATCCTTTCAAAATGTAAAAATAAAAGTACAAAATGACAGAGCAAAGGTTAAAAGTTTTGCGTTTTGAGTTGTCATTTTGATTCTTGACCTTTGATTTTTGAATTTCAATATTGTTTGATATTTGGTGCTTAGGATTTTCTTCAGTTGTCCATGATGCCGATTGTAGGGGCGGGGCTCGTCCCCACCCAAGAGGCAGGGATAAACTCCGCCACTACTGTCCGGTAACGGAATGCTTGATTCCCGAGGGATCGGGAGCAGGTCAATGCCGCTGCCGAGAACACGCTATCACTTGGGAAATGAGCCAAAGGTCGCATATTCTCTATCTTGGGGTGTTTTTCCCGCAATTAGCCAGCGAATAGCCCGGTGCCTTCACCACGGCTTCTTTATCGAAGCGACTTATCTCACAAAAGGAGACGATTTCTTGGGCATGGGCGATAATCCTCTTAGCTTCTTGTTTGGTGCAGTAGTCCGGAGGGGCTCATGAAGGGCAAAAGTTGAAATACATCACTGCTAGCAAGCCCTGGCAGTCCCATCGCGACCTTCGGCTCGCTTCTCTCTTCAAATATCACAAACCAAAAAAATTAACCTTTAAAAATGACACAATAGCAGTGAATACAACATTAATATGAAAAAGGACAACAAGGAGCAAAATGTATAAGAATTTCAAGACGATCATGAACATGTAACTATTATAGGCAAAAACACTCCCGAAAGTAAATCGCAACACCCACAGCTATGAAAAGAGAGGCGGCATATAAAATGCCGCTCTACGTAGGGCCAAACTCGAAATCATAATATCTAAACATAGGTGTTCAGCAGTCAGCAGTCAGCAGTCAGCCGCCTACTTCTCGGCAGACAAGGGAACTGAAAGCTGACCGCTGATGGCTGAATGCTTATGCTCGGGATTTGGTGCTTGGGATTTAGGATTTTGCTCTACGCCTGATAAATCAGGCAACTGCAGAATTTCGAGGCGTGAAGGAATCCCTTCCTTCACGATCCGGTATTGCTTCGTCCCGACAAGCCGGGACTCGCAGTGACACACCACTATTGTCATTGCGAGCGAAGCGTGGCAATCTTGTAGAGGCGGTCTTGTAACCGCCCAGTTCATCCTGACCCTCACCCTCTCTCGTCGAGGGAAAGGGAAGGCTCTTTTTACCAGCGATCATAATATATTCTTCGCCTTATTACCAGGAAGCGAATCAGGGCGATCAGGAGCACCACGGCGGCGACTATGATAGCAATGAATCCCCATCGGGGTAGGAGTCCGGCCCGGAAGGAATGAGCCGCGGTCCAGCCGCTTTTGTTCTCTGCGCCATCTACGGCTTGTACCATCCAGTAATAGGTGCCGTAAGGCAGAGCTTCTGTCTCCTCCAGAGTATAGCTCGTTCCGACGACTGAGACATTTTTCGAAACTAGGGGGTCAGCGAATTCTCCAGTGGCGTTGACATTGGTACTGGTTGCTATCTGCAGGTTATAGTAAACTCCACTGTCATCGGATACCTCGGACCATTCAAATGTCGGCGTCACCCTGCCTATGAATCCCACCCTGCTCCCGTCGGGCAATGAAACGAGTTCTGGTATGGGTGGGGGGTCTGATTCCATGGTGAAGATAGCGCTGGCCGCGTTGTCGGCAGCATATCCGGCTGTCACCTGGCGCTTGCCATGTGGGCTCTCAGGCATGGAAAAGCTCGCCTCGAAGCTGCCTTTGTCGTTGGTTGTAGCTGTCGCTTGTTCCTCATCCTCGTACTTGATGACCACATCTTCGTTGGCGGCAAATCCGCGGCCCGTGACGGTCAAGTTCATGCCCACATGTCCTTCGTCGGGGGACAACAGGATATCAGGCTCTATCTTGAAGGTGAGTTCGATGATATCTTCTTTATGGGTCTGCTCTCCCTCGGCGGTGACGCTATACTCGCCTGTGGGCATCTCAGGGACCTCGAAACTTTCCTCCCAGGTACCTTGGGCGTTGGCCTTGATGCCCGGGACCACTGTCTGGCCATCAAATAATATCTTTATGTCCCTCTCGTTAGCGGCAAATCTGCTGCCCGTCATCGTTATGCTTTCGCCCACGCTGCCCGATGACTTATCTATGCTTATCTCCTCCGTTACTCTGAAGGTGGCATCCTCGACCTCGTAAAGCTTGCTCTCATAGCCCTCGGCGTCTAGCTTATGTTCTCCCCTGGTGGAAGGGGGAATCTGGAAACTCGTCTCCCAACTGCCCCTGGCATCCGCTCTGATTCTCATTTCTACTGTCTCGTAGTCGCCATTGAGGTAATACATCAGCTCGATGCCATCTTCATTTTTGGCAAACCCCTGTCCTTCCACGGTAACCGTAGTAGCCACAGGACCTTTTTCAGGACTTACCGTCAACCCCGGCTTCACGGTAAAGTAAGTACCTACTGTGGTATACCCTAAGTCGGCGAGCACCTGGTAGTGTCCCGTGCAACCTTCAGGAACGGTGAAGGTGATTGTGAAATCTCCCCTGTTAGTGGTCCGGTCTGTGGCTACTCTATCATCTTCACCGGTCCCGTCATAATAAATGTCAACCAATGTGTCCTTACGAAAATCATAGCCATGGACGGTGACCTCTGTTCCGGGGACTCCCGAGCTGGGTGAGAGCTCGATATCATAAGGTACACACTGGGCTTGTGCGGGCATAGCCGGCAGGGCCATGGCTATGAGAAAGACAACAAGAACGATGACCAGTCTTGGCAGCAATTTCATCCCATTATCTTGCGTAATAGTTTAGTTTTTCGACAAGTTCCGTCTTAAAATTAGGGCTTTTCCCTTCATAACTCCCCCGCCTGCCAAGCCTTGGCGGGCAGGCCTTTGCCCCTCTTAATCTTAAGAGGGGAATTTGGGAGAGACTTTCCTGTTATAAGCCCGCTTGCTAATATTCGGGCTGTTCAATTTTGGGTATTTATGTAGTTGCCTGATTTATCAGGCCCGCAACTACACTATCTTCATGTTTTCGCTATTATAAACGAAAATGCCACTGAAAGATAAGTGCCTTATTGGCTAAATTCCAAATCCCGATATCCAAATCCTAAAGGCGCTTCGCTACAAATCCTAAATTTCAAATTCAAAACCGTTTGGACCCTTGGATTTTGGTCATTTGATATTGTTTAGGATTTAGAAATTAGAGTTTCCCCTTCAGGGCTTGGGATTCAGGATTTCTCGAAGCCGGGGATAAACCTCGCCTCCCTAAACATCCCCCTTAAGATATTCGAGGCGTGAAGGAATCTCTTCCTTCACGATTTTGTGTCGGGGATTGCTTCGTCCCGACAAGTCGGGGCTCGCAATGACAAAAAAAGATGTCATTCTGAGCCGCAGGCGAAGAATCTCATAGATTTGGGAAGGGGGGTCATTCATAACTCCCCCGCCTGCCAAGCCTTGGCGGGCAGGCCTTTCCCCTCTTATCCTTCACTTCGTTCAAGGACAAGTCTTAAGAGGGGAATTTTGGGAGCGTGGCAAGTAGGAAAGGGGGCGACTCTAAGTCGCCCCCTTTGGGAGTTCGAGATTAGGTGAGTGTTATCACACCCTACGTGTCCTGAAGATGAGCACTATGACCACAATCACCAGGACCGCGCCGATGGCGATAACCACCCAGACCCAGGGGGGAATTTCCGCTGGTGGCGGAGGTGGTGGAGGCACTTCCTCAGGCACAGTGCGGAATGTGCCTACGGCGCTCGTGCTTATGGGAGCGCCCTTATTGTAGGCAGTCACCTGCCAGTAGTAAGTGGTGTCGTAGTCCAGCGTCTCGGTGCACCCGTAAGCTGTGGTGTTCAGCCCGGGCTTTCCTTCGACGGGGGAGGAGAAGTCTTCATTATCATCAAGCACCCAGTCGAACGCATTGGCCTCCGCTGCCAGGCTCCAACTGAAGCCCACACCCTCTATGGCCACGTCGGTGGCTCCGGGCTCAGGGGAGACAAGGTTGATGGTGGCGGCACCCGTTTGGGGGGCAATCGTGACGCTCCGCACAGGCTCAGTCCACCAGCTGCGGATTACCTGACCGGTCCCGGCCTCGATAGCCCTGACCCTATAGTAGTAGGTAAATTCGCACGTAAGTACGCCGGGGACTTGGTAGGCGGGGGCGTTTCCTGCAGATGGTGTATAGTCATACTCGCAGGCAGACAACACTAGCGAAGTGAAGTCCTCGTCCAGCGCAAACTCGATGTCATAGACGCAGGCGTCGCACACGCGGCCCCACGAGATGGGAAACGGTATGTTAATGCATCCGCAGGGGTCAGCCGGGACAACGTAGCCGTCGACAGGAGATGTAAGCTCGACACCTTTCTTGGCATAGCAGTCCTCAAACATCCAGACAGTGCCGTCTTCGCCATCCTCCATGTCGTAATACCACCACTCGTCAATGGCAAAGAGTTTGCTGTTGCTAGTCGCTTCTAGGCAGCCGCAAATCTTCAGTGCGTCAGGCGTCGCTTCGAAGCCCTCTACATCAATAGTGAGTCCCTCAATCAGGTAATCCCAGTCACCACACTCCTTGCATATTACATCCTCAGCAGGAGTGAGATAGCGGGCCACGCCAGTGAACCAAACCCAACCCATATCGTCGTCATAGGCGTAGCCGTAATAGCTGGCGTAGAGGACGCCGCCGGTGTCAGCGCTGGTCATGGGGTTGCCCGGGGCGGGCCTGTCCAGCACAAGGCCGGTGAAGTTCACCTCTACGGTTTCATCCACGCCATCGTCGTCGTTAACGCCGATTTGAGACTCTAAAGGCTCAGCCCTGAGGTCTTTCCATTCCTCGCTTTCGTCAATGATCCAGCGATAGACGCCGCTGTCCTTTGCGCCAGTATCGCCATCGTCTAAGGCAGCATAGATTGTGTCGTTGGTGTCGAAGTAGCTATCAAAGGCCACAGTGACATAGCAATCAGTGGTGGCGACATCCTCCAGCTCGGTGAAGGTCTCACCGCCATCGTGGGAGTGAGAAACATCACTATCCTCGCCGCCGACAATTATGTCGTCGCCCTTAACGGCGATGGTATAACCGACATCAACCTCACTGTCCACCGCTTCCTGCCACTCATCATCATCGAACATGGCCACGTCGCCGTTGGCATCCAGGGCATAGAGGGTATCGGCGTCCTGCGCAGCCAGGTCTACGATATGGTCTACCGCAGTAGATCCTATGGGATCCCAGCAAGCCAGGGTTTCCAGGTCATTCCAGTACACGTTGCTGGTGTCGTAGTCAACTAGATAGACGTTATCGCCAGTGATTTCCTCGGGCGCCAGCCTGAGTAGACCCCAGTCGCCATCGAGCTGGCCGCACCAGGTCCTCACCCATTTGCCGGTGTACTCAGGAGCCTCGCTAAGGTTGTCGTTGGCATAGAGCCAGACGCTGTCGCAGTAGCAAGTCTGGTCGTCCCCCTCGTCCTCTACGTTCACGCTGACCAGCATGGTCTTGTTGCAGTCGGGTGATACGGCGACATCGGAGAAGTAGTCAATATTGGTGTCAATAAGGCTGAGCTGGTTCCAAGTATCTCCGTCGTCGAAGGTCCACGACCAGGCGCCCTCGTCATAAGAGCCGTCGTCAACGAGGGCAACAGCGTAAGCCTTGTCTTCGCCGACATAGGATACTGCCATGACCACTCTGCCGGTGGGCGGCTTGCAAGCATCGTGCCATCGCTCACAGCAGATATCCATGTTCCGGATTCCGTCATTGCGATAGACCTGGACGCCCTCGCAGCACTCTGTAAGGAGTTCCTCTGGGGATCCATAAACCGGGTCATACGTTCCGGTGCCCAGCAGGCCGGCGATAGCCTCACCTTCGGCTATGGTGCCGTGGTAGGATACATTGGTCAGCCAGAGTTCGCCGTCCTCGATCTGCCCCATCGGCCCGACCGGGTCGGCAGAGTCACCATCCACCCGGGCTATCTCGCATGCGGGAACGAGATAAGGATCATAGTAGTTAACCCATACCCAGAGAACTCTGTCATCCTTGTTCTTGCTGTTGTAGTCCTCGGGCAGGGTTATGCCGGCTACTCCTGCGAAAAGCCACATTGGGATGTCTATATCCTCTTTTACGGGCACAGCCTCGATGCCCAGAGTTGACTTCTCGTTCCAGCCTTCGCTCGTTCCCCAGCTACCGCACTGCAGGTGGACATCGCCGTGCGCCACTCCATCCCAAGTGTCATCATAATCATCAACAGTGGTAACCAGGATGGTCTTGTCCGTAGCCCAATTGGGGGAGAAAATGATGTCGGTGACGAAGTCCGAGTAGATGTCGTCCGTATCTACATCCCCAGACCACTGGTTGTCCCAGCCATCATAGTCTGTGGCATCCTCCCAGGCACCGGGCGAATCTCCGGAAACCGGGCAGCGGAAAAGCGCGGCGGCGTTAGTGTTATCAATACCGCCGATGGCGATGTCACGATCACCGTCCGCGTTTTCGTAAGAGACGGCTAGGTGGAAGACATTGTATGGATCGGCGAAGTAAACGCCGTCCTTAACTTCGCCGGCGTCCTCGAAGGTATCGCCGCCGTCAGTGGAGATGAACACATGGATACTACCCCCAACCACATCGAGGGCGATAGCCACGAAGTCGGGGTCCTCTCCGTCGGTGGCGACCATCAGCATCTGCATCATGTCTGGAGTAACGTCTTCTTCGGGATCAAGGTCAAGCACCTTGCTGATCTCTTTCTTCACTCCCTTGGTGATATCCTCCCAGGTGGCAGCGGCGTCCTCGGACTTAAACAGCCAGTCGCCGTACACAGGCTCCTCATCCTTAAGAAGCGTACATTCCACGATAGCGTAGGCCACATCTCCGTCCTCAGCCAGGGCATAATCGTAGATTATGGACTCGGGTGCCAGCACTGCGCCATCCGTAGTCGGAGTAGAGACCCTGTCCCACTTGGCCTCTACCTCATCAGTGGCGGCATCTACCCTGTGGGCGGGTGCCGCTGTAATTATGAGACTGATGGCCAGTGCCGCAGCGATGAGCATATACATCACCCTCACTGGCCATTCTCTTGTTTTAGTCATTATTTCCTCCTTTTATAGGTATCCAACTTATCTTCACTCTCGCCCGAGGTCGACCCCTCCGGGCTCGAGTCATTGGAAACATTTTCTTCAATAAACCTAGCTTTAAGCCTGCCTCATTTCAGGCTGCCCTTTTCGGTTTTAATTTGTAGTTGCCTGCTTTATCAGGCCTGCCCAATGAATTGGGCGACTACATTGGTATCTCTGCCCGGGCCAGGCATTGTTCTCTCTTCCCCTCGGCGAATCCATGAGTCAGCTTCATAACTCCCCCGCCTGCCAAGCCTTGGCGGGCAGGCCTTGCCCCTCTTCCCTTAAGAGGGGGAACAGCGAGGATTCACTCCGGGACTTTGCCATAAGCATCACCTCCTTTCCATTTTATTCGACGTTGTCATTCTGAGGAGTCCCGATACATCGGGACGACGAAAAATCTCTGGGATTCTTCGACCCGACAAGTCGGGGCTCACAATAACAGGTGGATATCATCGAACAATATTCAATTATTAAAGTTCAAACAAACCCAAATTTCTCACCAAAAGCCACAATACTAGGCTCAGGCCTACCTAACCTTTCAATTTAAACTTATATATCTATTTTGTCAATAGGTAAATTAAGAAATTTGGCAAAATAGCTTGGGTTTATTATAACAGCCAGCTTTCTTTTGTCAATATCCCTAATATAGCGAGGTATAAGGGATACATTGTTCCACCGGCGTAGTGGGGGGTTATCCACCCTTGCACGAAATCCCAAATCCCAAGTACCAAACCTCAAAAAATATCAAAGCCCCAAGTCCAAATGACCAAAGTGGTTTGGAGTTTGGATTCTGGCATTCGCAATTTAGCCTCGAAGTTGCTACGCCCTCATAAATCGGGCCTCACAATGACTCTCCTTTCTGTCGTTGCGAGGCTGACCTCGTCAGCCGAAGCAATCTCCCGAGGCTGGCGGGAATCCTTTCCCGCCAGAGAAGAGGCTCGGTGAGGAAAAGGAACACGGAAAACCGAAAACAAGAGTAAATTCAGATCGTGAAGGAAGGGATTCCTTCACGCCTCGAAAGGGCGGAGCAGGACAAAAACTCCTTGCTCTTTTAGAACAAAAGTGCTAATTTATGTTCAATCATGAAAGTAAGATTCGGCTTCGCCGAATGGGTAAGAATGGGCTTTGCCCATTGGGTAATGAGGGATTAAAAGCGGAAACTAGATTGATATATGGAAAGTAAATTAGTCTGGGATTTATTGCCCGAGGAATTTCCCTACGAAGATAAGGGCTGTGAGCTCTTTCCCTCCTGTCTTAACTGCCCCTTTCCTGATTGCCTTAAAGAGGAGCCCTGGGGGAAGGAGAGGTTCTTAAAGAGCAGGCGAGCCGAGAGGATGATGGAGTTGAAGCGGGAAGGGAAAGGCGTTAAGGAGATTGCCCGCATATTTGAGGTGAGCCCGAGAACGGTGCAGAGATGGCTGAAGGTGTTCACCAGTGAGGAGTCGAAAGTCGGGACTGATAACTAAGGAGGTTGAGAGATATGCATAACCCCCCTTAATCCCCCCTTAGCTTAAGGGGGGATGGTGTGGGAGAGAATCCTTGGCATGGGGGATAACGGAGAAGAATCTTTATTCCCTTCTTAAGATAAGAGGGGCCAGGGGAGTTATGAAACCCTGCTCCTGAAGGAAGGGATGCCTTCAGGCCTCGGAGAAAAATTAGAAATCAAAGCTCAATCCCGATTTAATCGGGACAAGCCCAAAACCCTAAATAATGGCAAATGACAAAGAGGAGTAGTTTTGACATTTGAGTTTGTTCATGTCTGTCATGAGGGAGGTGAGATTCTTCGCCCCGACAAGTTGGGGCTCAGAATGACAAAAAGGAATGGGCGGGGATGATGTGGGCTGACTGCTGACTACTGAACACCTATGTTTAGATATTAGGATTTAGAGTTGAGAGATGACTGATCCTTCACTTCGTTCGAGAACAATTTTCAACCCGGCTAGTCTAAACCGCATGGATACCCAACGCCTTGCCGCTTACCGCTCCAACCTCGATTTCTATAACGGCAGCCACTGGCCCACCACGTCACGCCACCGTCAGCTTGTCTTTAACTACGCTAAGGTATCCATAGACAAAGCGACCAGCTTTCTTATGCAGGGACTCGGCTTTGCCTGCTATCCCCTAGCCGACGTTGCGAGCGATAGCGAAGCAATCAAAGCCAGAGTAAGGCGAGCCGAGCAATTGCTACACCAGGTATATGAGCAGAACAACCTCCAGCAGCTCGATTACGAGACCGAGATTGACACCACCATCCTGGGAGACGGCTGCTACAAGGTGATATGGGATACGGACGAGAAGCATATCCGTATCACTGCCCCCGATGTCTCAGGCATCTATGCCTGGTGGCTGGGAGATGACACCTCGCGGGTCTGGAGGGTAGCTTCACGCTATACCCTCACCCAGGACGAAATATCCATCCTCTACGGACAGAGCATCGAGAAGAAGCAGGCCGCCATAACCGAGCTCTGGACGGATAAGGCCTTCGACCTTTACCTGGACAACGACCTCATAGAGTCCAGGCCCAACCCTTATGGCTTTATCCCGTTTATCATCTTCCCCAACGTAAAACAGCCCAAGCACTTCTGGGGTGAATCGGATATCCCTATCATTGTCCAGCCCCAGCGGGAGCTTAACCGGGCCTTGAGCCAGCTATCCCGCATCTTAGAGCTGTCAGGAAATCCCATCGCCGTCCTGGAGAACATCGCATCAGCTGAGGACATCAAGGTCCAGCCCGGGGCCCTGTGGACCATACCGGAGGATGCTAAGGCTTATCTTCTGGACTTACTGCAAGGCGGCGGAGTCAGACTTCATGTCGATTATATCGATTTGCTATACCGTGCCTTACACGATGTATCGGAGATGCCCAGGGTCGCCTGGGGAGGCATCGAGAAGGAGCTCTCCGGCACCGCCCTGAGGATTGAGCTCGGCAGCCTCGTTCAGAAGGTGGTGCGAAAACGCACCATCAGGACTGATGTATATCACCAGCGTAATGCCATGATATTAAAGCTGGCTGAAATGTTTATGAACGAGAACTTTGAGGGAGTGGACCATAGAGTGGTCTGGGGTCCCATCCTGCCTCAAGATATAGATAGGCAAGCCCAGACCGAGCAGCTCTTAGTCCAGGTGGGAGTCCACAGCCGGAGGACCGCTATGGACGAAATGGGAATACAGAACCCCGACGAAGAGTTCAACAGGTGGCTGGAGGAGAGGAAGAGGATACTACAGATGAATCAGGAGTTCAGGGCAGCGTCCACACGTGGCGGGGCGAGAGAGAGAGCGGTTGCCGCGGAGATGGAAGTGCCTGAATAATAACTCAGAAGAAAATCCTAAGCACTAAATACCAAATGTTAAACAAAAGAAAAGAAAAATTTAATTCCTCTCATCAAAAGTCCAATGACCAAAACATAGGAATTTTGAATTTGGGAATTGGGAATTGGGAATTTGAATTTGTTTAGGGTTTAGATATTAGGATTTAGGATTTCTTCGCAAAGGAGTAGTTTATGGAAGATTACGAAACCCCGGAAACTCAAGAAACCCAGAACACCGCCCCAGCCCCCGAGGATCTTGAGGCCATTAAGGCCCAGCTCGAGGAGGAGAAAAAGGCTAAGGCCGCCGCTGAGGCCGCCCTGGCCGAGAAGGACGGTCGCATCGCCGAACTCGAAGCCTCGCTAAGCGAAGCGAAGCAGGGAAGCGAAGCGGCTGCCGCCGAGCTCGCCCAGGCTAAGGAGGCCCACTCGAAGGCCGTTACCAAATACCTCGATGTTGTCAGGGCAGCCAATTCCACCATTCCCCAGGACATCATCGCCGGCGACACTATCGAGGGCATAGACGCCTCCGTGGAGAAGGCTCTATCTATCGCCAACGCCGTCAAGGCCAACCTCGAAGCCCAGGCCAAAAAGGCCAAAGTCCCCGCAGGAGCACCCACCAGGGGTGAGATATCCCTCGAGGGCTTAACCCCCAGGGAGAAGATCGCCGCTGGAATCCAGCAAAAAGGAGGAACTACATAGTAAATCCTAAATACTAAATCCGAAATGCCAAACAAAAGAAAAGAAAAATTTAGTTCCTCTCATCAAAACTCCAATGACCAAAACATAGGAATTTTGGAATTAGGGTTTTGGATTTGTTTAGGATTTAGAAATTCGAGTTTAGGATTTCTCCAAAGGAGGAAATATGAGCATATCTTTAGCAGAAGCAAGCAAGCTCTCGACCGATATCCTGCTTAAAGGAATCATCGAGACCATCGTCAAGGACAGCCCCATCCTGGAGAAGCTGCCCTTCATTCAGATCGTGGGCAATAGTTTGAAGTACAACCGGGAGAAGACTTTGCCCACCGTAGGCTGGTACGCACCGGTGACCGGCACCTGGACGCAGTCCGAGCCGGCTTTCGAGCAGTGCACGGCCAGCCTCTGCGTCCTTGGCGGAGACGCCGATGTCGACAACTTCCTCAAGTCCACCCGCTCTAACGTCCAGGACCTCGAGGCTGCCGTCATCGAGCTGAAGGCCAAGGCCTTGAGGAACGAGTTCGAGAACGCCTTTCTGAACGCCGATGGCAGCGGTAACCAGCCCACAGGGCTCTACAGCACCATGAAGGGCACAGCCTGGGTGGCCGACACTGCGACGACCCTCGGAGACGTCGTCGTTCCCACCGCCGGCCTGGAGAACGGATTCCGGTATGAGGCCACCGCAGTAGCCGGCGACACAAAGACCCACGCCACCACCGAGCCCACCTGGCCCACCGCGGAGGGCGCGACTGTCGTCGACGATCAGGTCACCTGGACCTGCCGACTCGGCAACCATCTCGGCTCGGCGGTTAACGGTGCCACTCTTTCCCTGGCCAAAATGGATCAGCTAATCGACCTCGTTCGCGGCGGCAAGCCCGACCTTCTCTTAATGAGCCGCCGGTCCCGCCGGAAGCTCGCAGCGCTGGCCAGAGCCCAGGGCAGCAACCTGCAGGTCGGACAGGGCCAGCTCGGCGAGTTCGTCGAGCTCTATAATGGCATCCCCGTGGCCATCTCCGACTGGGTCAAGGACAACTACACCGTGGGCACCTCCGGCGATTGCTCGGCTATCTTCGCCTTCCAGATGGGAGAGGGCGCCGTCTGCGGCCTCACCAGCCCCGAGATGATTCAGGTCGAGCGCCTCGGCTCCCTGGAGACCAAGGACGCCTCCCGAACCAGGGTCAAGTGGTATGTGTCCCTGGCCAACTTTTCCATCGTCAAGGCCGCCATGCTCACAGGAGTGAGAGACTAATGACTGTGCCAGGCAGGATTACCAACCCACGAGGTCGGCTCTGGCAAATCCCCCTGGCACGCTATCTTCATACCTCCTTTCGATACCGGGGAGGGAGGCTCGCCTGCCGAAGTCTTACGGCGAGCAGGCTCACCTCCCTCCCCTACCAGGAGAGGAGAATTGGCCTGGCATATTTCTGTCGCTGCCTCATTACAGGTTTAGGAGGGAGGGGGAAAGTCGAGCCCCCTCCCTCCCAATCTCCCCCTCTTAAGGTAAGAGGGGAAAGGGGAGTTATGATATGAACCTAACCGAAATGCGAGCCCGGGTCCGGGAGGACCTCCAGGACACCGACGCCCAGAACTACCGCTGGACGGACGACGAGGTCGACGGAGCCATCACCAGGGTAGTTATAGAGTATTCCCTTCATGCCCCCATAGAGCAGCAGACCGATGTCGCCACCACCGACGGAGACACCGAGCTCGATATCTCCTCCCTGACAGGACGGCTTGAAATCGAGTCGGTCGAGTTCCCCATTGGCCAGAGCCCTAAATACTACCAGCGGACCGAGTACTGGGCCGGCCAGCTCTATATGCAGGACGAGGGCAACGGAGAAGATGCCCGGGTAAAGTGGCTTAAGAAGCATACTCTAACCGCCTCATCTACCACCATCCCAACGGAGCACGAGGAGATTATAGCCCTCGGCGCGACAGGCTACTTAGCCATGTCAGCCTCGGCCTACACAGTGGACAGGGCCAGCATTGCCGGGAGACACGCCACCATCAACTTCAAGGCCTGGGGCAAGGAACGCCTTGACCGTTACGATAAAAAGCTCAAAGCCGTCTCCCGCACCTCTAAAGTCATCCCGCATCAGCTCTACACCGATGATTAATGTCATTCTGAGCGTAGCGAAGAATCTGCGTAGCGAAGAATCTGAGGGGCCAGGCCTGCCCGCCGAGGCTTGACAGGCGGGGGAGTTATGAAAAAGGAGAGAACATGCCGGAGGAACAGAACAAAGCTAATCCCAACCTGGTGACCGTTTTCTGCGACTTCTTCCGGGCCGTCACCAGGCCCGCCGTCACCATTATCTTTGCCGCCGTCATCGCCCAGGTCGTCATCGACGGAATCGACGCCCCGCAGTGGTTCATCGCCCTGGGCAGCGCCTGCATCCTTTGGTGGTTCGGCGACAGGACGGTGCAGCACATCAAAGAGAAGCATGTCCTTGAACAAAGTGAAGGAAAAGGAGGTACCAATGCCCAGACATGACGGAACAGGCCCACCGAAAGGAGCCACAGGTCCCAGGGATGGCCGTGGTGCCGGCAACCCCGGCAGACCCGGACCAGGCTCAGGAAGCCGAACGGGCGGACAGAAAGGGCCCTGCAAGTAAATGGAGGATTAAGAAGAAGGGGCAAGACTAATGGACTTCCTGAAAGGCGTTAAACCCTCCACCTTCCTGGACACTCCTGCGGAATGGCACGCCTTCGTCAACGGCTTCTGTGAGGTCCTTTGCCCCTGGCCACCGCGGCACAAGTCCATGCACAGGAACCTCAAGAAGCAAATCACCTCCGAGTATCACTACTACTTGTTCGGCCGAGCCATCGGCGTCATCGCCTGGCTCATCATCGCCAAGTTAGTCCACATAGCGTTCTGGTAAGAGAAATACAGAAGAAAGGAGCACAACAATAACGAGGCGTGAAGGAATCCTTTCCTTCACGATTAAGGAGGATAACAATGGCAGAATTCACCGACTTCATGGAAAACAAGATCATCGACCACATGCTGCGGGCCCAGGCCTACACCCCACCCGCTACCGTCTACCTGGCCCTGTTCACCACCCCCACCAACGACGCCGGGGGCGGCACCGAGGTATCCGGGGGCGCCTATGCCAGGCAGGCCGTCACCTTGGACGCCGCCGAAGACGGAGCCTCAGAAAACAGCGCCGAGATAACCTTCCCAACAGCCACGGCAGACTGGGGCACCATAACCCATGTCGCCTTGATGGACGCCCTGACCGGCGGGAATATGCTCATGCACACCCCCCTCGACGACAGCAAGGAGGTCAATAACGGCGACACTTTCAAGATGAATGCCGGCGCCCTTGACGTAACTGTGGCCTAAAAACAACCAACGGCAGCAGCTAACGGGCAAAGGACTAAGGCCAGACAGACGTCTACCCGATATGGTGACAAATGGCTACTGAAGAACAAACTACTTATAATACTTATCGAAGTCTTTACTCAGGTGCTGCGATAAGAGCAGGACAAAGGCTAACAATACCGGGCAGGACAGTATCTAAGCTGTCATTTCATATTTCAAAGTTTGGTTCCCCAACAGGTGATGTCACCTTTACAATTAGAAAGGTCTCTGATAGCAGCATTATAGCCAGTAAAGTTCTCTGTGATGCTGCCGATTTAGTCAGTGGTTGGAACGAAGTAACTCTTGATACTCCTGTCTTTATAAATGAGGAAGTGCGTATTGGAGTTGAGTTCAGTGGAGGCAATGCTGTTAATCGTGTCCAGTATTATTATCAGAACTCAGACGTAAAAGCAGATGAATATGCCTTTCGTTATGTTTCAGCGTACATTGACTCGACAGGTTGGGACGGTACTTACATCTATACCTACGGGGCAGGAGAAGTCAAGACTGGCTCCGCCACCCTCAGTGGAGAAGGCTCTCTATCAGCCAGCGCCAGCCTCATCCGCTCCGCCTCCGCCACGCTCGCAGGCACAGGAACGCTCACCGCAGCAGCCACCGTTATCGAGGGCGCCGTCTATGGCGAAGCAACACTGTCGGGCACGGGCAGCCTGGCCGCCAAAGGCAGCTATGTTCGCTTCGCTACCGCAACACTCACCGGCACTGGCTCGCTCAGCGCCCAGGGTAGCTACCTCCGCCTGGCCGCAGCCACGCTTTCAGGCACAGGCTCACTATCAGCAGCAGGCACCGTTATCGGCCCCGCCATTTATGGCTCAGCCACTTTATCAGGTGCTGGTAGCCTAACCGCCTCAGCCGTTGCCATCTTGATTGGCCAGGCCACGCTCGCAGGCGAGGGCAGCCTATCCGCCCAGGGAAAATGCACCCTCACAGCCACCGCCACGCTTTCAGGCACAGGCGCCCTTAGCGCCCAGGGCAAATGCACCTTCACAGCCACTGCCACGCTCAGCGGTGTTGGCTCTCTCAGCGCCGCAGGCCAAACCTTCGGCCTGGAAGCGAGCCTCTTAGCCGCTCAGAAGAAAGCCCACCGCCTCCCCTACGTCGAGGCTAAGGTCTATGATTACGAGCAGGGCATCAAGAGACTATCCTGGTCCAGGCTTTATGATGGCAGCACCCCCTGGCGTACGCCCACAGGTTATAACGACCCCGAGGACGCCTGGACAGACGAGGAAAAAGCCTACGATGACACCGACTCCACCCACGCCACGAAGCAGGGCCTTGTCACTGGTCAGTGGACTCCCTTTCTGGAGCTTACCCACGACGCCCTCTTGTGCGACAAGGTGCGCTTCCTTCTGAACAACTCAGACTTCGACCTGGTCGACGTTGATGTCTACTACGATAGCGCCTGGCATGACGTCTACCAGGGCTCTTATGACGCCTATCCCACCTGGAACGAGAAGAACATCCCCGCAGGACTCAAATCCGTTACTAAGGCCAGGCTCCGTGCCCGAGCCACCCTCACCGCCGAAGATCACGGTTGCTGGTTCCACGAGCTTGACTTCGGCGTCCCGGTCGGTCTTGAGCCCGACAACCACCACGGCATCGCCTTCGACGGACAGGGCTCTATGCACCGCATCCGGGCGGCAGCCGGCAACAAGCTTTACTACCAGAAAGTCACCAGCCCCGACGCTGAATCCGATTATTCCCAGTGGACTGAGCTCGCCAGTAATTGCGAAGGTCCCTGTGCCATCGCCGCTTATGGAGCTAAGGTCTACATCTTCTACAAACACAACGAACTCAACCAACTCAACAAACTCTATAGTCACGATTACGGCCAGACCTGGGATAACGCTCAGCTCATAGCCGTCGCCAACGTCCTCTCTATGGCCGCTTCCTGGAAGGGCACAACCAGCACTGTAGTTTGTTTTGCCGCCACCTCCATCAAAATCAGCGCTATGGTCCTGGATACCGCCACCCAGGACACCGCCGAGCATTACTACAATCACGCCTTAGACACTACCTACGGCATAGGGGCGACCTACCGGGGGAGCGAGTTTCCTATCATCCTGGCGGCTAAAGACACCGATTCTGGAACGGAAATCGTGACCTACTCCCTCTATGCCACCAGGCTCAGTGCTGCCTACAATTTCGGTGCCCTCCGTGTATTACTCAGTGCTCAGGACGACGTCAGCACCGTATTCAGATATCCCGACTGTCATTTACCCACCGTAGCCCCCGGCGAAGGCGGGCCGGCCCACGAAGCCCTCCAGCTCACCGCCGCCGAGAGTTACTCGGGCGTCACCGCCTACGACCGCCCCCTACTGGCCCATCTCGTAAAAGATACCGACTGGAGCAGTGCCGTTATTACCGAGCCCAAGTTCTTCCTGGACATCAGCTCTAATTACGGCTTAAGGCTCGCCTCAACAAACTCAACGAACTCAACAAACCCTTCTTGGTGGCTGTCTAGGCCCGACGGAGTATGGAGAGCCCCCCGCCCCGCCGAACCGCCTCTCGATTTGACCCCGTACTTACACGAGCTTCGCCAGGTAATTCACCCCGCCGCCCCTGGCTCACTCACCCTTGAGCTTGACAATAGCAAGGGTCAGTTCGCCGCCCCCGGGACCGGCGCCCTGGCCAGCCTCCAGAAGCGAAGCGAAGTAGTCTTGAGGCTAGGCTATAAGACACCCGAAGGCAACCTCGCACTACCGGCCGGCACTTACTGGATTGACGGCTGGGAGTATCGCTCCCACGTCAACACCTCCGTATTCGTTCTACGCTGTGTCGACTTCTGGGGCCTCGCCTCCGCCTGGTCAGCCCGCTACTCCCTCCGCTGGAATTACACGGCCTTTCAGCCGTGCCGGGTTTGGGAGATCCTCTATCAGCTCCTCGGAAGGTTCGGCATTCGTCTCTGGAATAACCCTGAGGTCCCCCAGAGCGTCGACATGAACAACTACTACCCTAAGTTCCTGTCGAGGGGGGGCACCAACGCAGCCACCCAACTGAGACGCTTGCTTGACTTTGTAACCGACGGCCTGGTCCCCCGGGAGGCACTTTGCTTCGCTAAGGACCTCCTGGCCACCGAGCCGCCCGTCTATGAGTACAAGAACCAGCCAGGATTCCATACCATCCTCCAGGGCGCTTATCCCGACAACCTCACCACCACCCACACCCAGGTCAGCGGAGACACCGAGGACGAGCCACCCGTCCACGTCCGAGAGGCGGCTTTCGACTGGCCACTCCTCTCTCTCGGTATTGATAACCTGGCCATGCAGTATGACCCTAACCTGGAAGAACCAGACCAGGCCCAAAAGAGAGCCGACGCCCTCCTCCGCCATGTCACCCTGAGCGCAGCGAAGGGTCTCATACTTATCCCCACCAATGTCGCCCAGGTGCTATATGACGTCGTGAAGATCACCGACACCAGGGTTGGCCTTGCAGACAAGAACTTCCGTGTGCTGGCCATTCAAACCGACTATAGCCGCCGCCAAGGAATTTACACTCAGCGTCTGGTGCTCTGTGCCCCATGACGAATTAAATAGAGTTGACCCCTTTTTAGCTAATTAATGCTTGCTTCAAATCATTGAGCCTTGGGGTAAAAGCTTCAACGAGCTCCTGCCGGGCTACTTGCCATTTGTGGTCGGTTTCGATATTGATATTGATAGCATCCACTGCTGTTCCTGAGATTCTCAATTGGTGCAGGGTTTCCCTGTAGTTGCTTTCTAGTTCCTGCCTTATCTTTTGTTCTGCCCCTTCATACTCTTGAACAAGCTGGCCTATTTCTTCTGCCTTTGGCTGCAATTCAGGTCCTAAGCTGCTTATCGCCTCGATTACCCCTTTCACGCTATTTATACTCTGGGTAGTTGTAAACTCGATAGCCTCTACCAGGTGCCCGATTACGGCCTGCTTTATTATTTCTCTCTCCTTTTCTTCGTGCTTGTTTAGCTCCGCAGTTATATCCAGTTGTTGGGAACTGTCAAGCCATTTTTGTGCCAGAACCTGACCGGTTTGGCGATGCCTGTGTCTTTCTTGCTGTTCCTTTTCCTCGGCTGACAGCTTGCCCAATCTATTTGCTTTCTCTTGAGCAATTTCCCGGGCACTCTTTAGCTCACTCATACGACTTAAATCCTAAACACTGAAATCAGGAGTCAGTAGTCAGAATTCAGCGATCAAAAGTCACCCCTACTGACTTCTTCCCTACTTCAGATTAGCGTTAGCAGTGCATTTTAGCCTATAATATTGGGGGGTTCAACAAAGTGAGTTTGGGTGATAGTGATGATTTATCATAAATCTGTGAAGTTAGTGGAAAAATTTTATTGTTATGTATGGCAAGGCAGAGGAAATAACTGCAATGCCATTCTCTGGCCCTCGGTTTTAAGGGGGGAGCGTCCGCACGTATTAGTTGATCCTGGCCATGTCAGGAATGAACTTGGGGAGCCCTGTTTTGATTCACTGGCTCAGGCTATGGAAGGGGATGGCTTCAAAATGGAGGATATTGGTCTGGTGATTGCCACCCATAGCCATCCTGACCATATTGAAGCCACTGAATTGGTGGTGGAAAAAAGTGGTGCTTTGTTTACTTTATCCCGGGAGGAGGATGAATTTTATCGCACGATGGGGATGACTTTCTTTCAGGCATTCGGCGGTAAGCCGCCGCAGGTTAAGCCCTCCTTTTATCTTAAGGAGGGCGATTTGTCTCTGGGGGCTAAAAATGATAAGGTCGCGGTCAAGGTTTTCTTTACCCCGGGACATTCTCCCGGTTCTATTTCCCTTTATCTGGAAGATGATAAAATATTGATCAGCGGTGACGTGGTCTTTGCTGGCAGCATAGGCAGGACTGACTTCCCTGGTGGCAGCCCTTCCTTACTACGGAAGAGCATTGATGAGCTGTCTAAGCTTGATGTGGAATACCTCGTTCCCGGTCATAGCACCGAAATGGGCAGCATAATTGCCGGCAAGGATAAAGTAAGGCGTAACTTTTACACGGTCAAGATGTTTATTTAAAATGTAGAATGGTGGAATTGGTATGGAGAAGGATGACAAAATTAAATATGCTCTGGAGCACACGGAGTTAATCCGAGCACCACGGCAAGAACTGGACACTTTTGGCAGTTCTGTCATTGATTATTACGTTGTCACGGAACTGGTGGGAAACCTTAGTGTGGTCAGGGATGGAAAGGTAATTGCGGAAAGGCCCAAAATTGTTACTCCTGCTTACCTGGTCAATATCGAAGGCTTTAGCGAGCAGGCAAAAAGATACATAGCTATGATGGCTCGGGAGCGCCCTTATGAATCGGGCATTTTTTACCGATATAAGAACGAACCCGGGGGGATGAACGTTGTCTCCGAGCCTATCAAGCAGGTGGTAAACAAGCTCAGCTCCCAAATAGAGGAGCAGCATAACCCCTTAAGCACTATAATTAGGGGGGTGGAGGAACTATGGGATGTATCCTTGCTCATGTTCATCTATGAGCTAACTAGCAAGTCGGCTCGCACTAATATGGCCGAATTTAATCGCCGGGGCTTTTTAGACATCGATGCCAGCGGAGTGCCCGAGGGTGCCCGGGATTACATTGAAGAGCTTTTTGAGAAAGCAAGTCACAACCTTTCCCGAGCCCCGGAGTTGGTGGTTGAGTTAAACCGCTGGGGTCTATTCCCGGAATATCAAGACCGTTTCTTTGCCCTATTTAGAAGGAAGTGAGCCCGCCCTGGCTTTACATAAAGTGCGTTAAGTGGTTACGCGTAACCCAGAGAGATGAAATCCTAAATCCTGAGATCTAAATCCTAAACAAATTCCAAATCTTAATTTCAGAATTTAAAATCTTCATGTTTTGGTCATTAGAACTTGGGACTTTGATATTGTTTAGTATTTCGTATTTAGTGCTTGGAATTTGTTATGTTTGGAGCTCTGGGGCGTGAAGGAATCCTTTCCTTCACCATACTACATCAGTCCCAGGTACCAGCTTAGTATACTACTTCCCCAGAGCAGTGTTACCATGGCAGTCAGGGCAAGGAAGGGACCGAAAGGAATCGTCTCCTTGAATTTTCTCTTCTTCGCTATCATCAAAGCCACGGCCACTATGCCACCGAGGATAGCCCCCATAATAATGGAGAGAAAGACCAGAGGAAAGCCAGTAGCCAGACCAATCAAAGCAGCTAGCTTGACATCTCCCCAACCCATGCCGCCACGGGAGGCTATGGCAATCAACAGGAATATAGCAAAGCCAATGCCTCCGCCTAGAGCAGCGTTGGCAACCCCGGTAACTGTCCACTGGGTAAGCCAGGACTGAGGCAATAAAGCCAGAAGCAAGGCCACAACCATGCCGGGATAAACCACCTTGTTCAGGATGAGCCCGTGCTCCAGGTCAATGACAAAAATGATAGTGAACAGACAGGCGTAGAAAGCCATAACTCCAAAAGCCACAATCCCCAGCTCGGGGTTAAAGACAACGCACCACCAGTAGAGGAAAGCGAATATCAAGCCGGTGGCAAGCTCCACCCAGAATAGCCTGCGGGGTATAGCAGCCTGGCAGTACCGACAACGACCACGAAGCCTGAGGTAGCTAAATAGGGGGATGAGGTCTTTAGCGGCTAGCTTATGCTGGCAAGCTGGGCAATGAGATGGCGGATTTATAATGGACTCATTCCGGGGCAGACGGTCAATGCATACATTAAGGAAGCTGCCTACGGCCAGACCCAGAAGGGCGAATAGGAATATCAAAAGTATTTCCATGGGTGTTTATTGTGGACGTATCATGGGCCTGAAGTCAATACTTGCTCCGATGAAATCGGAGTTATTGCCAGGCGTAGCCTATTCTGTCATTGTGGGCACCTTTCTCTTGTCATTGCGAGTCCCGATTTATCGGGACGAAGCAATCTTGGTGGAAAATAGAATTGCCCCCATTTTAAATAGGCTGCCAACTCAGGAAGGGATAGGTCACGTCGTCAACGATATTCCAGACGTAGGAAGCGTTGCGCATGCTGGGATTGGCGACTGTGATTATGTTCCAGCCTGCCCCTGAGAAGGTGGCGAGGTCCTTCATTTCCGTGGTGTTCATGCCCGTCCCGCCATCCGAAGTAATTTGTCCGCTGGTCTCGATATCCCAGAAGGAATTGCTCACGGTGCCATAATTCTGTCCCACCAGACCACCAACGCTATCTTCGCTAGGAGGTCTAGGAGGTACGCCGCCGTTGGAATAGGAGTTGGTTATAGTGTCTGAATTCGATCCTGCCAGACCGTCACCCCACGAGTCGCCAGTCACGCTGCCGGTGGAATAGGAGTTTTCCACGGTGCCCGAATTCAATCCCACCAGGCCGCCAACACGCCACTCGCCGGTCACGCTGCCGGTAGAATAAGAGTTGCTCACAGTGCCTGAACTATATCCCACCAGGCCGCCAACACGCGAATTGCCAGTCACGCTGCCCGTGGCATAGCAGTCGCTTACAGTGCCTTTCACATTGTACCCCACCAGACCGCCGATACCTTCGTCGTCAGTCACGCTCACGCTGCCAGTCACGTTACCGGTGCAATAAGAGTCGCTCACAGTGCCGCCGTGATTATATCCCACCAGACCGCCAACAAAACTAGCGCCAGTTATGTTTACGTTCTCGAGACCGACCTGGGTGATTTTTCCACCAGGAGCAAGGTATCCAAATAATCCCACGTGCGAAACAAAGTCAAAGCTGAAGCTCAAGTTTGATACTTTGTAACCATTGCCATCAAACTCTCCAGCAAAGTAAGGGATGTAGAAGTTGGGTTCAGTAGCTAAATCGAGGTCGTTTGCCAATCTGAATTTCAATGTGGCATTTTGACCGAACGCCAGTAGCTCTTTGAAATCAGTGACATTATTTACAACATAGTAATCATCTTCTTGAGAAAGCCTGTCCTTGATATCCAAAAGCTTATCGTTAGCAAGCCATTCCTCAAAGTCCTCACTGAACAAAGCTCCGATAGTAATTATGTTCTCACCATTGATCAAAACCTCATCGTAATTATAGAAGGAGTTGCTCAGAGAGCCATCGTCTATATTAAATCCTACCAGACCACCAACACCTGAATTGCCAGTCACGCTGCTGGTGGAATAAGAGTTACTCACGGTGCCCCGATTATCTCCCACCAGACCGCCAACACGCCACTCGCCGGTCACGCTGCCGGTAGAATAAGAGTTGCTCACAGTGCCCACCCACTCATTAGCTCCCACCAGGCTACCAACACATTCCTCGCCAGTTACGCTGCCTCTGGAATAGGAGTTGCTCACAGTGCCTGCATTCCCTCCCACCAGACCGCCAATAAGAACATAGCCAGTTACAGTGGCGTTAACCACGCCGACATTCTCGATAACCCCTCCCTCATCAACAATACCAAAAAGCCCAACACCAAGCTCGTCAAGGCGATTGATAAATAGGTCACGTATCTCGTATCCTTGCCCGTCGAACGTGCCCTCAAAGACATAAGAAAAATAGCCTCCAATCGGCTGCCAGCCCTTTCCCCCATTGGCTGTCGGGCTCACCAGCTCATCATAACCGGGAGTACTGGAATCAAGGTCGTTCATTAGGATGTGATGGCCGCTCAAGTTGTTCCTGATGGCATCCAAATCATACCAAGTCCGTATTTCCAGGTTCCGAGTAATATCACTACAGCCTGCCATCCCAGCAATTAAAGCTGCCGTAATCAAAAAGATGCTTGCCTTTGTCATGTAACAGTTCAGTTTTCCCAACATGTCTAGCTTAGAGTATATTAACCTACTTGTGTTAAAATCCTGTTAATTAAATATACGTTACAGTTTTCTAAATTACTATATCACTCCTGACACACCGTCAAGGAATCGATTTGGCGTGTGCGCCAATTGGGAAATCACCTCACAGACGAGCCTACTTCCCTGGTCGTATAAAGAGTTACTCCCCCATCTGTCACCGCGAGTCCCGATTTATCGGGACGAAGCAACCTCATTTATGAGACTGGACACTGGATTAAGATGATAATATAGTTATGCCTGAGGAATCAGGTAACTACAAAAATCGGGGGTGAGGGGTAATATGTCAGTAAAGTACTATGTTGGTTGCAGTGGCTGGCATTATGAGCACTGGCGTGGGCTTTATTACCCAGAGGAATTGCCCAAGCCTGAATGGTTGCCATTTTACGCCCGGCAATTTACTACTGTAGAGCTCAATAACAGTTTTTATCATCTGCCTTCGGAGAAAGCTTTCACCACCTGGCGAGAATCCACACCCGACAACTTCATTTTTGCTGTTAAGGTGAGTCGATTCATCACGCACATAAAAAGGTTAAAGAATTTAGGTTCGGCGGTGGAGAACTTTCTATCTCGGGCTGTTTTTTTGGGAGAAAAACTGGGCCCTTTGCTATATCAACTGCCTCCTAACATGAAGCGAAACGATGAGCTATTACAGAATTTCTTATCTTCGTTGCCGCCAAAATATCAGCATGTAGTTGAATTTCGCCATAAATCCTGGATTGATGACGCTGTATTCGATATTTTACGAGGACACAATGTTGGGTTGTGTGTTTTTGACATGCCTGGCTTTAGCTGCCCCCTTGTCGCTACCAGTGATTTTGCCTATGTCCGTTTCCATGGCAGCGAGGGTCTATATTCCAGTTGTTACTCTGACGAAGAGCTTTCCCAATGGGCACAAAGAATTGCTCGGCTGGGGCAAAACGTTAAAGCTAGCTATATCTATTTTAATAACGATGCTGAGGCATTTGCGGTTAAGAATGCTATAACATTGAGGAACTTCCTGCAGTCGCTCCGCTCCAAATCCTAAATTCCAAGCACCAAATACTAAACAAATTCCAAATGTCAAAATCCAAATGACAAATGAAATCCAAATGCCCCGCCTGCCGAGCCTTGGCGGGCAGGTTAAATGCTAAAACTACTTCTTTTCATCCTTTGGGTTTTGAGCTTGATTTGACATTTGAGCTTTGTCAATTGTCATTGTTTAGCGAGTTCTTCTTTAACTTTCTTCGCCAGGGCCGAAGTTATGCCTTCTGTCTGGCTGAGCTCCTCCGACGAAGCCTCCTTAATAGCTTCAATTGAGCCAAACTTTTTTAGCAAAGCCTTCTTTCGCCTTGGCCCGATGCCGGGGATGTTATCCAGAGCGGAAGCCATGCCTTCTTTGTGGCGCAGCTTCCGGTGGTAACTTATAGCGAAGCGATGGGCTTCATCCCTGGCTCTTTGTAGTATATGGAGGGCTGGAGAATCTTTAGCTATATAAACTGGTTGGGGGTCGCCGGGTATAAATACCTCCTCGTTTTCTTTAGCCAGGCTGACCATGGGGATAGAGTCCAGCCCTAATTCTCGCCTCAACTCCAGAGCGGCATTAAGTTGTCCCTTGCCGCCATCAATAAGGACAAGGTCGGGGATGATTGCCCAGGTGCCTTCGCCTGTCAGGCCCCGTTTAAACCTGCGCCTCAATGTCTCTTGAATCATGGCATAATCGTCGGCGCCAGCCACAGTTTTGATGCGGAAGCGGCGATAATGTGCTGGCTTAGGCTGGCCTTTTTCCAAAACGACCATGCTGCCCACGGCCAAAGCGCCCTGAATATTAGAGACGTCATAGCATTCTATTCTCCGAGGCATTTTGGGCAACCGTAGTCTGTTTTTTAGCTCTCGTAAGCCGGAGCTTATAACCTCTACCTTCATCTCTTTAGCTTGGGCTAGTTCTAAACCTTGGGCAGCGTTTTCAGCTGCTGTATCCACCAGCTTCTTTTTGGCTCCCCGCTGGGGCACTTGAAGCTCCACCCTGCTCCCTCTTTGCTGTTCGAGCCATTCAGAAAGCACTGCTGGCTCGTTCACCGGGTGCTGAAGCAATATCAGCGGTGGGATATATGAAGCCGAGGCATAGTATTGTTTCACAAAACTGGTCATTATTTGCCCGGGAGACTCGCCCTGGATGCCTTCCATAATAAAATGGTCTTGGCCAATAAGTTTATTATTGCGAATAGAAAAGAGCTTGACATAAGCCTGTTTTTCATTTTGTGCCAGACCAATGATATCCTTTTCCCCCTGAAATGTTATAGCAATCCTCTGCCCCTCTATGACTTTTTCTATGGCCTTAATTTGGTCGCGCAGCAAAGCTGCCCTCTCAAACTGAAGCTGCTGCGCTGCGGCTTTCATCTTGGCGTTTAATTCACGAAGAATAAGTTCCTGCTTCCCTTGTAAAAATAGGATAACCTGGTTTATTACGTCGTGGTATTCTTGTTTTTCCACTGCTCCAATGCATGGTCCGAGACAGCGGCGGATATAATAATCGAGACAAGGCCGCTTATCTTTACCCTCGATGCGCTTGCTGCAACTACGAAAAGGAAAGATTTTCTTTATTAACCTTAAAGTTTTGCGTACTGAGCCAGCACTGGCAAAAGGTCCAAAGTATCTAGCTCCATCTTTCTGAACCCGGCGGGTGATGTAAACACCAGGCCAATCTTCGTTAATGTCTATCTTGAGGTAAGGAAAAGTCTTGTTATCTTTAAGGCGCACATTGTACCGTGGGGTATATTTCTTTATCATGTTGCATTCCAGGATAAGCGCCTCTTGCTCGGAATTGGTAACTACGAACTCGAAATCCTGTATTTTTGCCACTAATCGTTGAACCTTAGATGACAGGTTAGAAGGAGCGCCAAAATAACTCCTTACCCGACTGTTCAAGTTGACAGCCTTGCCAACGTAGATAACCTTACCCTCTTTGTCCTTAAACAGATAAACTCCGGGCTTTGCTGGCAAAGCTTTTAATTGCTCTGATTTCACGGCAAATTTATTGTAGCAAGTGGCTTGTATAGAGGCAAAATAACTTGCATTATGTTACAATAATCACTATCTCATGAAAAATTGGTGTTGTCCTTTTACATGGGTCCCGGAAATGCCAATGGATAAATTTGGGGTCCCCTGAAAAGCGAAGTTTTTCAGGGTGAGGAACTATGATGAAGCTGGATATCGATGCCTTCCTTCAATATTTGACCCAAGACAAAGGCTATTCCCAGAATACTGTGGCTGCTTATCGCAATGATTTGACTCAAATGGCAGCATTTATTACCGCAGAGCAGGCAAAGGGCATAATCAAGTCCTATGTTGAGCTTTTGAAGAGCTATTTGCTCAAGCTCAGGGAGAAGAGATACTCTGTGGCCACAACCGCTCGCAAGGTCGCATCAGCCAGATCATTCTTCAAATTTATGGTTGATTCGGGGAGGATGAGGGAGAATCCGACACAAAATTTGCCCTCTCCTCAAGTTAGCAGGCATGCCCTCAACTTCTTATCTTCCTCTGAGTACCAGAAGTTGCTTGCCGAGGCCACAAAGCTATCCACTCCGGAAGCTAAAAGAGATGCCGTGATGCTGGAATTACTTTATGCCACTGGTTTACGCATAAGCGAATTAGTATCATTAAATGCTAAAGATATTGATTTGAAGCAAAATTGTGTGCATATTAATTCTAAGAGACGAGTTCCTTTTGACCAGCGCTTAAGACTGATTTTAGACAAATTTCGCATAATTGATAGGCCTGATTTATTATTTGACGAGAGGGAAGAAGCCCTATTTCTTAACCGACGTGGTACGAGGTTGACTCGGCAGGGGTTCTGGCAGATTATCAAAAGTTATGCCTCCAGGGCAGGTCTGGGTGGCAAGGTCACACCGCAGGCCTTGCGCCATAGCTTTGCCAGACGTAAATTACAGAGTGGCACTGAGCTCCGTCAACTCCAGCAACTTTTAGGTCATGCCTATATTTCCAGCACAAGAGTTTATAAGCAACCTGCACCAAGGAGAGGATAATGCCGAAAAAATCACGGCGTGCTAAAGCTAAGCATCGAACTAGAGCGGCAAAGGTGGCACAGGAGGGGCGTTCGCAACAACTGGGGCCGCTGCCTGCTGAGTTACAATCGCCGACTCGAGTGTCCCCAAAAGCCCAAGATTTCACCAGCCGCTATCAATATGTTATGCCTGAAATAAAACGCATCGGCATCATTGCCGGAGCTATAATTCTGGTCCTCATAATCCTGTCTTTTGTTCTTAGTTAACATCTTCGGCGGGTGAACTGTGGCGGATTTAGAGCGGGCTAGGCAGAGTTTACTTAGATATCTTGACCACGAAATCGCCGATAACCGTGTAGTTGAAGCTATGAAGCGTGTTCCCCGTGAAGCCTTTGTATCACAGGAGCAACATTATGCCGCTTATGACGATAGACCCTTAAGCATTGGCTTTGGGCAAACCATCTCCCAACCCTTCATTGTGGCTCTGATGGTCCAAGCTTTGGAGCTCAGGGGGGATGAAAAGGTGCTGGAGCTGGGTACTGGAAGCGGCTACGAGGCAGCGATATTAGCTGAGTTAGCTCAAAAAGTGGTTACCGTGGAGTGTATACCTGAATTGGCGGAATCGGCTAAGCAGGTTCTGGATAAGCTTGGTTATTCCAACATCGAAGTCCACGTAGCGGGCAGAACTTTGGGTTGGCCGGAGGGAGCCCCTTACGATGCTATTATAGTTTCTGCTGGGGCTCCCACCGTACCTCAAGTTCTTTTGGAGCAACTAACTTGGAATGGACAATTGGTAATCCCTGTAGGCTCTCGATGGCAGCAAGAATTACTCAGGGTCACTAAACTGAGGAAAGGAAACGAAATAGAAAACTTGGGTGGTTGCTATTTCGTGCCACTTATTGGTGAAGGTGCCTGGGAAGAGTGAAAAGGCAGATGAAATTCTGAGAAAATCTCGAAAAAACCTGAGGGTGAAATTGCCCAATCGTCTGAAACGTTACTTCGTTGCTCACTAAGATGTATCGTTGCTCCTTAACTCCATAATATTTTTTGGATCACCGCACAAAAACTATTGACAATTTCTTAATGAAAATTTAACAATGATACCATATAATGCTCACATGAATACTATAGAGAGGATATACGGTGGGTGGTCAAGTGTGTGCGTCAGAAGGTTGTGGTAATTCCCGCGATGCTCAGCCGAGCACATGTAGAAATGTGACCTCGGCTCTTTTTTCCTGCCACAGCAAAGTCAACCCTCTCTTTCGCAACCCAGGGTCATTGCCATGCGTAGCCGAAGCCCCCCTTTTTCCCTTGATAGGAGAGGGATAAGGGTTTGTGCGGAGTTTATCGAGGGACGAGGACAAACGTAAAATAGTGAACAAGGGATGTGCAGCGATAAGAAGAGGAAAATTGGTGGGTAAAACCTTCGGGATTGCACTTGTGCCTGTGCTGGGCGGGGCGATGCCTGATGATGGAGGCTTGATAGCCAGGAGGTGACGTGCTATGGACTAAGATTTTGGGGAAAACAAACGCAGCAAAAATTTTCAGTTTCCAAATGACAGATAACGGGAGGTAATAATGAGAAGTAGAAAGCTGATCTTAAAGGTTTTATTGTCGGTTGCTCTGCTGATAATGGTACTGAACCTGTCTTGTTTAACGCTCACCGCAGGCGGCTATCACACGGTGGGGGTTAAGGATGATGGCACCGTGCTCGCCGTGGGAAAGAACGACTACGGACAGTGCGACGTCGACGGCTGGACGGACATCGGAGCGGTATTTGCAGGCTTTAGTCACACGGTGGGGATTAAGGAGGGCGGCACAGTGGTCGCCGTGGGAAGGAACGACGACGGGCAGTGCAACGTCGGCAGCTGGACGAACCTCGCGTGGGTCGCTGCAGGCGGCTGGCACACGGTGGGGGTTAAGGAGGACGGCACCGTGCTCGCCGTGGGAAAGAACGACTACGGACAGTGCGACGTCGACGGCTGGACGGACATCGAAGCGGTAGCTGCAGGCGGGGCTCACACAGTGGGGCTTAAGAACGACGGCACCGTGGTCGCCGTGGGAAGGAACGACGACGGGCAGTGCGATGTTGATAGCTGGACGAACATCGGGGGGGGCGCTGCAGGCTTTAGTCACACGGTGGGGCTTAAGGAAGACGGCACCGTGGTCGCCGTGGGATTGAACGACGAGGGGCAGTGCAACGTCGGCGGATGGATGGACATCGAACAGGTGGCCGCAGGCTTTAGTCACACGGTGGGGCTTAAGGAAGACGGCACCGTGGTCGCCGTGGGAAGGAACGACGAGGGGCAGTGCAACGTCGGCGGCTGGACGGACATCGTGTTCGTCGCTGCAGGCGGCTGGCACACGGTGGGGCTTAAGGAAGACCACACCGTGGTCGCCGTGGGAGACAACTACTACGGACAATGTGATGTCGACGACTGGATTCTGAAATTCGAAACAGACCCGTGGAAGAAACTCACCATCTCCAGCACTGCTGGTGGTTCGGTAACCACCCCTGGCGAGGGGACTTTTGAATATTACAGCGGGGAGGTGGTTAGCCTGGTGGCGATTGAATATAGTAGCTACGAGTTTGTCAACTGGACCGGCGATGTGGAGACCGTTACCGATGTTGGGGATGCCGAAACCACCATCACCATGAACCGTGACTACTCCATCACCGCCAATTTTAAGGAAATCCCTAGGGGATGCGGGTGCTTCATTGCCACCGCAGCCTACGGCACGCCAATGGCCGAGGAAATAGAAAATTTGCGTGAGTTCAGAGATGAATACCTGCTCACCAGCGCTCTGGGACAAGCCCTAGTAGACCTTTATTATGGGATCAGCCCACCGATAGCTGAGTTCATAAACGAGCACCCCAGCCTGAAGCCAATAGTGAGGGCTGGACTATTGCCCGCTGTGGCCATGAGCGCCGTAGCCGTCAACACTAGTCCGGTCGAGAAGATGGCCATACTGGGCTCATTGGTGCTGACTTCATTGGCAGTAACTGTCTGGGCGACGAGGCGGCGAGATAGAGGTCCACTTTATACCTGAAGCTGAAATCCCCCTCACCTTAATCCTCTCCCGCCAGGGGAGAGGACCAGCAGCTCCTTAAGCTCCCTCCCACCTGGGAGGGAGCTTTGTAATGATTTAGGCAGTTGACTATAGATTAGCTCGAAAAATGCCCCCAAGGGGATTCGAACCCCTGGTCTTCAGCTTGAAAGGCTGATGTCCTAGGCCTCTAGACGATGGGGGCAACGTTAAGCATTTTACGGGTAAATAGCTAAATGTGCAAGGTCAGACGGCTGAAATAATAAGCCTATTCATCTTTTATCACCAGTAGTGCAGGTAAGGCAAAAGTCATTCTCACTCGTGCTTGCGCGGGAGCTATTAGCAATCATTGTAATTTTGCTATAATTGTAGAAACTTTTTTCCACATAATCTAAAATATAGCTCACTTCGGCTTGCCAATAACTCGGATATAAGTTATTATGTGGCGGTTATTATGCCCACAACTGGTAGCTTCGAAGTGTTTGAAAAGGATTGCCCAAAATTGCTGAGAACATTGGCCGTGTATGACTATTGGACTGCTCACGAGAAAAGCCTAATGGGAATGGGACATGGCTAGAATTGGAGTTTTCCTCTGCCACTGCGGTAGTAACATAGCTGGGGCTGTGAATATCCCGGAGGTAGCTGAGGCAGCGAGGAGGCTACCTCAGGTAGTTCATGTGGAAGACAATAAGTTTACCTGTAGTGATCCCGGTCAGGCATCTATTCAACAGGCTATAACCGAGCATAAACTTAACCGGGTGGTCATCGGCGCCTGTTCGCCACGTATGCATGAGGCAACCTTTCGCAGAACAGTGGCTGGTGCCGGTTTGAACCCCTATCTCCTGGAGATTGCAAATCTACGAGAGCATTGTAGCTGGGTCCACCCTGGCCAGGTTGAGGAAGCTACGGCTAAGGCGATAGACCTGGTGCGGAAGGCGGTGGCCAGGGTTGCCTGGCAGGAGCCCCTCACCCCCAACCAGGTTGGCATAACCAGGCGAGCTTTGGTCATCGGTGGCGGCATTGCCGGCATTCAAGCTTCTTTAGACGTTGCCGATGCTGGCTACGAGGTTATCTTGGTTGAGCGAGAGCCCTCCATCGGGGGACACATGGCCCAATTGGACAAGACTTTCCCCACCCTGGACTGTTCTGCCTGCATCCTGACGCCCAAGATGACTATGGTGGGGCAGCATGCCAATATTAAGCTAATGAGCTACAGTGAGGTGGAGGATGTCTCAGGGTATATAGGAAACTTCCGGGTCAAGATTAAAAACAATAGTCGCTACATAGATGTGAGCAAGTGCACTGGCTGTGGTGAGTGTGCTAAGGTTTGTCCCGTCGAACTAAATAGTGAATTTGACGAGAACCTGGGTAAGCGAAAGGCTGCCTATATTCCTTTTCCCCAGGCAATTCCCAACAAATATACTATAGATAAGCGTGGTTATCCCCCCTGCCGGGTTGCCTGTCCCGCCGGGGTCAATGCTCAGGGTTATATTGCTCTCATCTCCCAGGGCAAGTTCAAGGAGGCTCTAGAGGTGCTCCGCAGGACTATGCCCTTTGCCGGAGTTTGTGGACGGGTGTGCACCCATCCCTGCGAGCAGGACTGTGAGCGAGGCAAAGTTGACCAACCCATAGCTATCAGAACTCTTAAGCGTTTTATGGCTGACTATGAACTAAAAGCAGGTAGGGAAAAAGCAACGCCAATGGAAAGGACCAAAGAAGAGATGATAGCTATTGTCGGCTCTGGACCTGCTGGCCTAGCCTGTGCCTACGACCTGGTCAGGCAGGGATACCCAGTTACAGTGTTTGAGTCTGCCCCTGAGGCGGGAGGTCTATTACGCTATGGTATACCTGAATACCGATTGCCCAAAGAGGTACTCAGCAACGAGATAAGCTATATACAAGAGTTGGGGGTAGAGCTTAAGACAAATACCCCGGTGAAAAATCTCACTGAAATCTTCAATGATGGATATAAAGCCATTTTCCTGGGTACAGGTGCTGGCATCAGTCAAAAAATGGGGATTCCTGGTGAGAATATCCCCGGAGTGCTTCACTCCCTTGACTTCCTGAGGCAAGTCAACTTTGGAGTCAAAGTTAGCCTGGGAAGCAAAGTGGCAATCATCGGCGGTGGTAATGCTGCTGTTGATGCCGCTCGAGTAGCCCGACGCCTCGGTGTTAATGAGATAACTGTTGTTTATCGTCGCAGTCGCGCTGAGATGCCGGCTATCCCCAGTGAAATTGAAGAAATGGAACAAGAGGGAATCAAGATTCAGTTCCTGGCAGCACCGGTTAGAGTCTTGACCGAAGACAACCGACTAACTGGTATCCAATGTATTCGCATGGAGCTGGGTGCACCCGATGCCAGTGGTCGCCGACGCCCCGTGCCTGTCAAAGGCGCAGAGTTCACCGTAGACGTTGACAATGTGATTATAGCCGTCGGTCAGGGCGTGGATAAGGCAATGCTACCCGAAGGTCTAGACTACACTAACTGGGGGACCCTCTCCGTTGACCCGGTTACTCTGCAAACTAATGTTGATGGTGTTTTTGCCGGTGGTGATGTGGTTTCTGGTCCGGCTGATATTATCTCGGCTATTGCTGCCGGTAAGGAAGCAGCCATCTCTGTTGACCGTTACCTCAGAGGGATAGACATGAAAGAGGGAAGACCAGAAACAGTTAAAAGGGTAGAAGAGGTATCCAAGGCTGGGGTAAGACCAAAAGCAAGACACTCCATGCCGACTCTCGAACTGGGGAAACGAAAGGGGTTTGATGAGGTTGAGCTTGGTTTTGACGAAAAAACAGCAGTTGAGGAGGCTAAGCGCTGTTTGAATTGCGCAGTCTGCTCCGAATGTCGGGAGTGTGAGAAGGTTTGCGAGGCTGAGGCTATTGACCATGAAATGAAAGACGAGATATCGGAGGAGGATGTGGGAGCGATAGTAGTGGCTACCGGGGCGGGGGTCTTGGACCATACCCAGTTCAGTATCTATGGTGGCGGTGTCTATCCTGATGTCGTCAGCAGCCTGCAGATAGAGAGGATGATGAGCGCCGCTGGACCCACTGGTGGCGAGGTGCTCCGCCCATCCAACGGGGCTCACCCCAAAGAGGTAGTCTTTATAAGTTGCGTGGGGTCTCGGGATGAACGCACCGGAAGTGGCTATTGTAGTAAGGTATGCTGCATGTATATGGCTAAGGAAGCTATTATGCTAAAAGAGCACGACCCGGAGACCCATAGCTATATCATATACACCGATGCCCGGGGGCCCGGGGGTAAGATTTTCGAGGACTTCCTGACGCGGGCGGAGAAAGCAGGGACCACTTATATGAGAGGCCAAATTGATAGTGTGGCACGGCAAGATGGCAGACTCTTAATCTCCGGGCAGGACTTTCTCACCAATGAAACATTTAACATACCCGCCGACCTGGTGGTTTTAGCCACGGGGTTAATGCCCAACGAGGATGCCGCCAGGCTATTTCAAACCCTCCATATTAGCTATGATAGTAAGAATTATCTTCTCCAAGCGCACCCCAAGCTGCGCCCGGTGGAGACCGCTACGGATGGCATTTTTATTGCCGGATGTGCCGTTGCTCCCACCGACGTACCGGAATCTGTAGCCCAGGGTGGTGCTGCGGCGCAGTACGTGCTGAAACTATTTAGCCAGGAGTCCATTGAGGCTGAACCCATGACCTCTATTGTGGACATTGCTCGGTGCGCAGGTTGCCTGCTGTGCCGCCAGGTCTGTCCCTTTCAGGCTATCGAGGCTGAAAGCCTTCGTGACGGACGCACCGTGGCTTCCATCAATGAGAGTCTATGTAAAGGATGTGGCATCTGTGTCGTTGCCTGTCGCCCCGGGGCAATAAAGCTCAGGGGCTTCGATGACCAGCAAATTCTCGCTGAGGTGATGGCGCTGTGAGTGCGGAGTATCAACCTAAGGTCATTGGTTTTTTATGCAACTGGTGTAGCTATGCTGGGGCTGATATAGCGGGAACTAGCCGCATGAGCTATCCCCAAAATATTCGCATTATTCGTGTCCCCTGCTCGGGACGGGTTGACCCTCTCTTCGTATTGAAGTGTTTCCAGAGGGGAGCTGACGGAGTCCTGGTCTCAGGCTGTCACCCTGGAGACTGCCACTATACTGAGGGCAATTATCATACCAGGCGCAGGTTTGCACTGCTTCGTGAGTTCCTCGACTATCTGGGTATAGCAAAGGAACGGCTGAGGGTGGAGTGGGTTTCGGCATCAGAAGGGCAGAGATTTGCCGAGCTGGTATCCGATTTCACCGCGGAGCTAACCAAGCTCGGGCCAAGGAGCAAAATCTGAGATGGATATGGAGTTAATCCAGCAGATTCGAGATAAGGCTCGAAGCCTTTTGGAAGAAGGGACGGTTGAGGGTGTCATTGGCTACGAGCGGGCTAGTGATGGCGTTACCGCTCGCCCGTTCTTTGTCTATAAGCCCTCTGCCACAGAGCGGCTTATCTTTGACGAGACCTGCGCTCACAATCTGGTTAAATATCTCCTGGATAAGAAGGGTAAAAAGATGGCGGTTGTGGTTAAACCCTGTGACTCACGGGCTATCAACCTGTTGTTGAATGAGGGACAGATAGAGCGAGACAAGGTATTCATTATCGGGGTTGGCTGTCCCGGTATGGTGGAAACGAATTGGAATCACAAGAGTGAGACATTGCAGGCGAAGTGTCGAAGCTGCCAGCTATCTAAACCGCTGGTCTATGACTTCCTGGCGGGAGGGGAGCTTGCAAGACAAGCCGAAGAGGAAACCTATTCCGACATTATGGAGGCAGAGGCTGAGTCCGTTTCCACAAGGAGGGAATTCTGGCTGGAGCAATTTGGCCGCTGCATTCGTTGCTATGCCTGCCGCCAGGTCTGTCCAGGCTGTTACTGCCCTGTGTGCTTTGCCGAACGACTCGAGCCCTTGTGGGTGGGTATCCGCATTGCCCCCGAGGAGAACGAGATGTGGCAGACCATTCGAACCTTTCACCTGGCGGGGCGCTGCATTGGCTGTAATGAGTGCGAGCGAGTTTGCCCCGTGGGCATTCCCCTGAGCCTGCTCAACCGAAAGCTGGAGAAGGATGTGAAAGAACTTTTTGCCTTCCAGGCGGGGCTAGACCCTGAAGAACAACCCCCCTTCGCCACCTTCAAGAAGGAAGAAAAACTGGAGTTCGGAGAATGAATTTATTTGCCTCCAAGGACGACCTGATTCGCTGGCTTGATTCACTTCTCGAGAAGCAAATCGTCATTGCTCCAGTCCGGGTTCAAGAGCAGACTATGTTTCAACCCATATCTAAGGTGGAAGAAGTTATCTTTGATTTCGATAACACCACGCTCTCACCCAAAGGATGGTTTCTGCCCCCCACAGAGACCCTTTTCTCGGTGCAAAGAGATGATGGGCAGGTCGAGTTGGTTCCCGCGCTAGTGGAACAGGATGCGGTTCTCTTTGGATTGCATCCCTGCGATGCTAAAGGCATTGCCCTGATGGACAGTCCCTTCCTACAGGAGCCGGGCGATGCCCTGTATCGGGAGCGCCGTAGGCGAACAGCTCTTGTCGGACTTGCCTGCCGTCAGGTGCAACCAGAGTGTTTCTGCACCAGCATGGGTAGTGCACCTGATGACCCCAGCAATGTGGATATCCTGCTCACTGAAGTAGAGGATGGCTACATTGTTCAGGCTGTTACTGAGAGGGGAAAGGCCTTGTTGCCCCAGGGCTTGGTAGAGTATAAGGGAAAAGTGCCCACTCCTCCCAAGCTTCAGGCTGTTCCCACCAAGGAAGTCATCTCAGCAATGAGGGAACTCTTCAATGACCCTTATTGGGAGCAACTTGCTGACCGCTGCTTGCATTGTAACATCTGTGCCTATGTTTGTCCCACCTGCTATTGCTTCGATATGCGGGACTATGCTGATAAAGGAAAGGTAGAACGAGTGCGAAGCTGGGAGAGCTGCCAATCCCCGGGCTTTAGCCTTACTGCCGGCGGTTATGACCCCCGGACTACGAAAGGGGAGAGGTTGCGGCAGCGCTTCTATCATAAGCTCCTCTACTTTCCAGAGCAATTCCAGGACGTGGCCTGTGTTGGCTGCGGCCGCTGCGTTAGGGCCTGTCCAGTAAATATAGACATTCGCGAGGTTATAAGCAACCTGCAGCAGGTGATGGAGGCTAAAAGTGGGTCCTGAAAGTCCTTTTATTCCCTATCTAGCAACTCTAAAGACGGCTACCCAGCTGACTCCTGATATCAAGCTTCTGAGCGTGGAACTGGAAGATCCTGAAATTAGAGCCAGCTTTGACTACAAGCCAGGGCAGTTTGCCTTGCTCTCGGCCTTTGGAGAGGGAGAGGCACCCTTTGGCATTGTGTCTTTGCCTCTGCAGAAAGATGGCTTGGAATTTGCCGTGCGGCGTATTGGCACAGTAACCAGAGCCTTACAGGAGCTCGAGCCCGGAGATACTCTGGGAGTGCGGGGACCCTTCGGCAATTACTTTCCTTTAGAAGATTATGGGGGGAAGAACATAATCATCATCGGCGGTGGCATCGGAATGGCACCACTGCGTCCGGTGATTAACAGAATACTGGAACGGCGAGATAATTACCAGGAGTTGGTAATCATAAACGGAGCACGAACACCTCAAGACTTGGTGTTTCAACCGGAGTTCCCAATATGGATGGAAACCCCTCGAACTAGACTGGAACTCACTGTTGACAGGGGTGATGAACACTGGGAAGGGCGGGTGGCCCTGGTCCCCGATGTGGTGAAGGAGGTGGCACCCTCGCCAGATAATGCCATTGCTATTATTTGCGGACCACCGATAATGATCCGCTTTACCCTGGCTGGGCTAAGGAACCTGGGCTTTAAGGATAACCAGATTGTCACCACTCTGGAGGCCAAGATGAAGTGTGGCCTTGGTAAATGCGCCCGATGCAATATTGGTGAAAAGTATGTTTGCCAGGATGGTCCAGTATTCACCCTGGAGCAGATTTCGCAGTTTTTGGAGCAACCATGACAGCAGGAATTGAAAGCAGTAGGGATGAAGTAAGGACAGGAGTATATATCTGCCATTGTGGCACTAACATTGCTAGAACGGTAGACGTGGCTGAGGTAAGCCAGTATGCCTCGCAGCTGGATTCAGTGGTGGTAGGCCGAGACTATAGGTTCATGTGCTCTGAGCCGGGACAGGAGATGATAAAGAAGGATATCAAAGAGTTGGGCTTAAACCGGGTTGTGGTTGCCTCTTGCTCCCCCACAATGCATGAACCCACCTTCCGCAAAGCATGTGAGCAGGCAGGGCTGAACCGTCACTTATTTCAGATGGCTAATATTCGCGAGCATTGCTCCTGGGTAACCGACGACCGTGAAAAAGCCACCGAAAAAGCCAAGGCGCTGGTTCGGGCCGCAGTGAGGAGGGTCTTCTACCATGAGCCCCTTGAGGTAAGAGAGGTTCCGGTAAATCCCAGCACGCTAGTAGTGGGTGGAGGTATTGCCGGTATTCAAGCAGCCTTGCAGATCGCTAACTCTCGTCACAAGGTTTACTTAGTGGAACGAGAGCCTTCCATTGGGGGGCATATGATTCAGCTGGACAAGACCTTCCCTACCTTAGACTGCTCGGCCTGTATCCTGAGTCCCAATATGAGTGAGCTGGGTTCGCATCCTTATGTCGAGCTACTTACCTACAGTGAGGTCGAAGAGGTATCAGGCTACGTCGGCAACTTCAAGGCCAGAATCAGAAAGAAAGCCAGGTACGTCAATGAGGAGAAATGCACCGGTTGTGGGGTCTGTCAAGAGAAATGCCCCTGGAAAGTAACCAGCGAATTCGAAATGGGTTTGGGACAGCGGAAAGTCATTTATATGCCATTTCCTCAGGCAGTGCCCAATGTCCCCGTCATTGATCGAGAGAACTGCATCTATTTCCAGAAGGGCAAGTGTCGTGCCTGTGAGAAATTCTGTGAGGCAGGAGCTATTAATTTCGATGATGAGGACAAGCTAATAGAGGTGGAGGTAGGCAATATCATCTTGGCTACCGGCTTTCAGACCTTTGACCCTTCTGTTGCTGCTCAGTACGGCTACGGGAGATTTGACGACATTATCACCGGGCTTGAGTTCGAGAGGCTATGCAATGCCACCGGTCCCACTGGTGGTAATATTCAGCTCAAGGATGGCTCCGTCCCCCGAAGCGTGGCCATTGTCCACTGTGTCGGCAGCCGCGATGAAGAGTTTCACGACTATTGCTCACGAGTATGCTGCATGTATGCCTTAAAACACTCCCACCTTATCAAAGAAAAGACTGATGCCCAGGTCTATCAAATATTTACTGATATCCGCTGCTTTGGCAAGGATTATGAGGATTTCTACGAGCGATTGGTTGGAGAGGGGGCGAACTTCGTACGGGGGAAGGTTCAGCAGGTCGCCAGCGCTAATGGAAAAGGGATGGACCGAGGCAAGCTAACTATCACTGCGAAGGATCCGGATAACGGCAAGGTGACCCAGGTATTCGCTGATATGGTCGTCCTCTGCACTGCCATCGAACCGCAGCAAGATGCCGATAAAGTGGCTCACATCTTCTCTGTGAGTCTCAAGGCTGATGGCTTCCTTTTGGAACGTCACCCCAAGCTGGATCCAGTAGCGACCAGGACCGATGGGATCTATGTGGCGGGTTGTTGCCAAGGTCCTAAGGATATCCCGGACACGGTATCTCAAGCCTCGGCGGCGGCCGCCAAGGTTCTAGCTGTGATCACCAAAGGCAAGGTGGAGCTTGAGGCAAGCACGGCAGTTATCGATGAAGAGCTTTGCTCGGGGTGTCGAATCTGTAATCTTCTCTGCCCTTATAATGCTATTTCTTTTGATGATGAGAAGAAAGTCTCCAATATCAATGAGGCTCTGTGCAAGGGCTGTGGCACCTGTGTCGCAGCTTGTCCCAGCGGAGCGATTACTCATAGACATTTTACTACCGAAGAAGTTATGGCCGAAATCGAGGGCGTGCTAGTATAAATTTCAAACCGGTTATCGCATCCCCTGAGGAGCGCCGCATATGTTAAAAGCACCAAAGCAATCCCTCAAATTAGCTTCTATTAGCGTCCGTGGTATTGTTCAGGGCGTCGGCTTCAGGCCTTTCGTTTATGGACTAGCTGTTAAACATAACCTTAAGGGATGGGTTTACAACACTTCAGAGGATGTCAAGATTGAGGTGGAAGGTGAAGCAGAAGCTGTTGAGCAATTTGAACTGGAGCTCGAGACAAAAGCTCCGCCGCTAGCTCACATCGAGAACGTAACTATTGAGCATCACCCACCCCTCGGTTATAAAAACTTTGAAATTCGGCAGAGCCAGGCACAGGAAGGGAAATATCAGCTTATCTCTCCAGATGTCGCTACCTGCCAGGCTTGCCTTGGTGAGTTGCTAAATCCTGAAGACCGCCGCTACCGCTATCCCTTTACCAACTGCACCAATTGCGGCCCACGCTTTACCATAATTGAAGATATGCCCTATGACCGCCCCCAAACAACCATGCGCTACTTCCAGATGTGCCCCCAATGCCAGGCGGAATATGATAATCCTCTGGACCGCCGCTTTCATGCCCAGCCAAACGCCTGCCCAAAATGCGGTCCCCAAGTCGAGCTAGTTAATAACCAGGGCAATCTAATAACCGGGTCGAATCCTATAGCCGCTGCCAGTCAGCTCCTCAAGGAGGGGAAAATTGTGGCCATTAAGGGATTGGGAGGTTTCCTCCTGGCTTGCGATGCCACGAACGATACCGCAGTTAAAACGCTGCGGCAGAGGAAGAAGCGCTCCTCCAAGCCCTTTGCCATAATGGTAACCGATATAGACGAAGCTAAAAGGCATTGCCATGTCTCGCCAGAGGAGGAAAATTTACTTACCTCACCTCAAAGCCCCATCGTGCTCATAAGGTGGAGGGAGGACTCTCCGACTTCGGTCGGAGTATCTCGGGAGGTAGCGCCAAATTTACGGTTCTTAGGGATTATGCTGCCCTATACACCGCTTCACCACATACTGCTCAGAGATACTGGCCTGCCTTTAGTAATGACCAGCGGCAATCTCAGTGAAGAGCCTATCGCCAGAGACAATGATGAAGCCTTAAGGAGGCTTTCCTGGATTGCCGATTACTTTCTAATCCATAATCGGGATATCTACTCCCGCTACGACGACAGCGTTGCCCTAGTGGAAAGGGGCACAAGCCAGCTTGTAAGGCGGGCGCGTAGCTACGCTCCCTATCCCATCCGCCTCCCATTTGAGGCCAAGCAGGTGCTTGGTTGTGGCGCTGAGGAGAAAAATACTTTCTGCCTGACCAAAGATAACTATGCCTTCTTATCACAGCATATCGGCGATATGGAGAATATGGAAACCCTGGAACACTTTGACAGCACTATATCCCTGTATAAAAGACTTTTCCATATAGAGCCTGAAATCATTGCCCATGACCTCCACCCCGATTATCTGGCCACGAAGTATGCCCAGGAATTAGGCGAGTCCGGTATAAAGCTTGTTCCCGTGCAGCACCACCATGCTCATATCGCCAGTTGTCTGGCTGATAATGGGCTGGAGTCCCCGGTTATAGGCGTGGCCTTCGATGGCACAGGGATGGGTGCGGATGGAAATATCTGGGGAGGGGAATTCCTGGTAGCCGACTACTGCAATTTCCGCCGAGCAGGACATCTGGAATACCTGCCTTTGCCCGGAGGAACTGCAGCTATAAAAAGACCCTACCGCACCGCCATCGGCTATATTCTTACTCTATTAGGGGAAAATGCCTTAAACCGCGATTTACCCGTTATGAGAAAAGCAGACGACATGGAAATAGAGGTTATCAAGCGCCAGATAGAAAGAAGGATAAATTCACCGCTCAGCTCAAGCATGGGACGCCTTTTTGATGCCATATCAGCCCTGCTGGGCATAAGGGGCGAAATAGATTATGAAGGGCAGGCGGCGGTGGAACTGGAAATGGCTGCCCTCTCTTCCGTCATTGCGAGGCATGTCCCGAGCGAAGCGAGGGAACTCGACGAAGCAATCTCCGGTAATAATGAACGCTACCCATACCGCATAGTAGAAGACGAGGGAATAAGAATCGTGCGACTGAAGGACCTGCTGTCAGCCGTGATAGAAGACTTTCATCATGATATCTCAAAGGAGAGGATAGCAGTCAGATTTCACAATACCATAGCCGGGATGATAGACGAAATGTGTCAATTGATAGCCGGTGAGAGCGGCATCAGCCAGGTAGCCTTAAGCGGTGGCGTATTCCAGAATCGCTTATTGTTGAGAAAAACGGTCAGCTTACTGGAAAGCAGCGGGTTCCAGGTTTTTACCCACAAGCAAGTACCTTGTAATGATGGTGGCATCTCCCTGGGGCAAGCAGTTATTGCCAATTTCGCATAATCCAGATTTCTGTAGTTGCCTGATTTATCAGGCCTCCTCTGTCACTGCGAGTCTCCATTTATAGGGACGAAGCAATCTAATTGGAAATGAGTTGACCCCATTTTACACAGGCTGCCAGCCTAAGAAGGGATAGCTCTGTTTGTCAATATTGATATTCCAGGTGTAGGCGGGGTTGGTCTGGCCAGGAAGGACGGGGAATATATCCCACTCCTCATCCAGCACTCCTGCCTCCTTCTCTGTGTAGGTCTCGATCTGCTTCATGTCCGTTTTGGTTTTACCCGTCCCGCCATCCGAATTAGCCTGTAGGCTGGTTTCGGTATTCCAGAAGCAGTTGCGCACATCTTCCTCGTCCCCATTATTCACTCCCACTAAACCGCCAGCATCATCGGTGCCATTCACGGTACCGGTGGAATAGGAGTTGCTCACTTTGCTCTGCTCATTGTAGCCTACCAGACCACCAACACGTTTATAACCAGCCACGCTGCCTCTGGAATAGGAGTCGCTCACAGAGTCCTTGCCCCCATAATTGTATCCAACGAGACCGCCAACACGCCTAGAGTATGTAGAGCCAGTGACGCTGCCGGTGGAATAGGACTCTATCACAGTGTCATCATTCTCTCCGACCAGACCGCCAACACAATATTCGCCAGCGACGCTGCCCGTGGAGTAGGACTCTATCACAGTGTCATCATTCTCTCCCACCAGACCACCAACATGATCTTCGCCAGTCACGCTGCCCATAGAATGGGAACTTTCCACAGTGCCCTCATTGTGTCCCACGAGGCCGCCAACATCATCGGTACCATTCACGCTGCCGTTGGAATTGGAGCTGCTTACAGTTCCCCTATTCTCTCCCACCAGACCGCCAACACAATCTTTGCCAGTCACTTTGCCTGTGGAGTAGGACTCTTTCACAGTGTAGACATTCTCTCCCACCAGACCGCCAACATTCGTCTTACCAGTCACTTCGCCGGTGGAATAGGAATCTTCCACTTTCCCCTCGTTCCATCCCACCAGACCGCCAATATCAGAACCCTGCTCGCTGATAACGTTGCCTGTCGAATGGGATTTACTCACCCTGCCATCGTGATTATTAAATCCCACCAGACCACCAACCTTGGCGTCGCCTTTCACGATACCGGTGGAAGAAGAATCTTCCACAGTGCCCTCATTTTTCTTGGTGCCCACATTCCATCCCACCAGACCGCCAACATGCTCGTCGCTGCCAGTCACGTTACCGCTGGAATGGGAGTTGGTCACAGTGCCACACTCGTTGTACCCCAACAGACCGCCGACATACTTGTTGTTGCCAGTCACGTTACCGCTGGAATGGGAGTCTGTCACAGAGCCACCCTCATTGTATCCCACCAGACCGCCGACATACTCGTCGTTGCCAGTCACGTAACCGCTGGATTGTGAATTGGTCACAGAGCCCCCCTTATTGTATCCGACCAGACCGCCGACATACTTGTCGTTGCCCTTCACGTTACCGCTGGAATAAGAGTTTTCCACAGTGCCCCCATTTTCCTCCGTGCCCTCATTCCATCCCACCAGACCGCCGACATACTTGTTGTTGCCAGTCACGTAACCGCTGAAATAGGAGTCGCGTACAGTCCCCTGATTCCATCCCACGAGACCGCCAACACTGCCATTACCAGTCACATTGGCGCTCACTACTCCGAGATTCTTGATTTTTCCTCCCACATCAACATAACCGAAAAGCCCCACACCAAATTCTTCAGGGCGGTCGATAAACAGGTCCCTTATCTCACATTCATTACCGTCGAAAGTGCCGGCAACGGTTTTAATCGGCTCCCAACCCTTTCCCCCATTAGCTGTCGGGCTCGCCAGCTCCTCATAACCGGGAGTATTAGAATCGAGGTCTGTCTTCAGAACATGCCAGACATTACTGTCGCCCAAGTTGTTCCTGGTGGCATTCAAACCGTACCAGTCCCGTATTTCTTGGCCTTCGACAAATTTAGCGGTGATAGAAAAGTGGATGGTAGAGCCCTTCATGATGATTTTAGTCTCCTCAGCCTTTACATTGACAATGGTGTCCACATCATCAATCCAACTGATAAATCGGTAGTCAGCACCTGGAGTCGCCACCAGGTAGACTTTTGTATCCTCGGGAAGATCACGTATGATCTCTTTCTCACCCGGGCTGATTGGGATCTCCTGTCCGTTAACTGTGGCAATAACAGAACCTCCAGCGGTGCTAGAGATGGTGAGATTGTATCCAGTAGGAGTAGTACATCCTACCATCCCGGCAATTAAGGCTACCGCAATCAAAAAGATGCTAAATTTTGCCAAGTACTGGTGTTTCCTCGAATTAAGTATTGTCTTCATACTTCACCTCCAGCTTTTTGTAGTCGCCCTTCGACAAACTCAGGGCAGGCCCCAACAAATTCCAAATCTCAAAATCCAAATGACAATTGAAATCCAAATGTTTAAATGATAAAAGTATTCCTTTTCGCGTTTGGGTTTTGGACCTTGTTATTTGTCATTGTTTACGAGCCCAACGAACTGGGCAACTGAATTATTTGACTCACGCAACCCAAATTCTCCAGTTTTCCCAGCATCTCTAGATTACTGTAGTATATGCTTCTAATGTTAAAATCCTGTTAAGTAGTTAAATATAAATTACAATTTCCTGAAATATTATATCGCACATGCTATACAACGTTCGTCACACTGTCAAGGGGTCGATTTGGCGTGTGGGCCAATTGTGATATCACATCACAGACGAGCCTACTTCCCTGGCCGTATAAAGAGTTAAGCCTGCCAGCTCAGGAAAGGATAGGACTCGCCGTCAACGATATTCCAGATATAGGCGGGGTTGGTCTGGCCAGGATTGACGGCGGTTATATCCCACGGCTTTTCCAGCCCTTGCGTCTCCGTGTCTGTGAAGGTGGCGATATCCATCATTTTCGCCGTGGTCTTGCCCGTGCCCCCGTCGCTTTCTTCCATTCCGGAAGTTACCCTATCCCAGAAGGAGTTGCTCAAGGTGCCTGTATTGTATCCCACCAGACCGCCGACCTGCGAGGAGCCAGTCACGCTACCGGTGGAATAGGAGTGGGTCACGCTACCATAATAATTCACTCCCACCAGACCGCCAACATGCGTAGAGCCAGTCACGCTGCCGATGGAATAGGAGTTGCTCACAGTGCCCTCATAATACCAATTATCCCCCACCAGACCGCCAACAGACCAATTGCCAGTCACACTGCAGCTGGAATAGGAGTTGCTCAGAGTAGCCTGATTCCATCCCACCAGACCGCCGACACGCGAATCGCCAGTCACGCTGCCGCTGGAATACGAATTGTTCACAATGCCCCCATTATGTCCCATGAGACCTCCGACATGCTCCTCGCCATTCACGCTGCCGGTGGAATAGGAGTTGCTCACGGTGCCATCACTATGTCCCACCAGGCCGCCAACGTAATAATCGCCAATCACAGTAACGTTCACCACGCCGATATCTTTGGTGACCCCTTCCTGCCCGACCTCACCAAAAAGCCCCGCATGAATCTCGTCAGGGCGGTTGATAAACAAGTCTTTTATCTCATATCCCTGGCCGTTGAAACTGCCGGTAAACTGGTCATCAGAGGTCCCAATTGGCTCCCACCCCCTTCCCTGATCGGCTGTCTCACTCGCCAGTTCCATATAACCAGCAGTAGTAGAACCAAGGTCGTTCATTAGGATGTACCTGCGGCCCAAGTTGTTCCTGATGGCATCCAAATCATACCAGTCCCGTATTTCCCATATTTCTAGGCCAAAGTTAGCAACGACAGAATAGTCGCCGTCCATGGTGATGGTGGTGGTGGCGGCATTAACACCGGCGATGGCACTCACATCGCCAATCCAATTGACAAATCGGTAACCCTCCTCAGGCTCGGCCACCAGGTTGACCACCGTTCCCTTGTTATACGTAAAAGTCCCCTCGCCGGGGGTGGTTACCTCACCGCCTTCGGTGCCAGAGACAGTGAGGTCGTACTGAACAGGAGCACAGCCTACCATCCCGGCCATTAAGGCTACCGCCATCAAAAAGATGCTAAGTCTTGCCACGTAAAAGCTTAGTTTTTCCAACATCTCTAACTTATAGTGTAGTATATCACCCCGCCACGCTGTCAACGGGTTGATCTGGCGTGTGCGCCAATTGGGATATCACCTCACAGACGAGCCTACTTCCCTGGTCGTATAAAGAGTTACGGCTGCCAGCTCAGGAAAGGATAGGTCTCGCCGTCAACGATATTCCAGGTGTAGGCGGGGTTAGTCGAGCCATGATTGACCGCATATATGTCCCACGCCGCCCCTGAGAAGGTGGTGATGCTCTTCATTTCGGTGGTGGTCTTGCCTGTCCCGCCATCCGAAGTAGCTTGTCCGCTGGTTTCGATATCCCAGAAGGAGTTGCTCACAGTGCCCCAAGTGCCCCAATTCCCTCCCACCAGACCGCCAACATCCGAACCGCCAGTCACGCTGCCTGTGGAATAGGAGTTGCTCACAGAGCCGTCTTCATTCCCTCCCACCAGACCGCCAACATCCTCATCGCCATTCACGCTGCCAGTAGAATAAGAATCGGTGACAGTGCTATAAAAATTATATCCCACCAGACCGCCAACATAATCATCGCCAGTCACGTTGCCGCTGGAATAGGAGTTACTCACAGTGCCATCATTTCCTCCCACTAGACCGCCAACCCGATAAGCGCCAGTTATGTTTACGTTCTCGACACCCACTTGAGTGACTTTTCCACCAGGAACAAGGCATCCAAATAATCCAACATTGTAAACAAAATCAAAGCTGAAGCTTAAGTTTGAGATTTTGTGGCCATTGCCATCAAACTCTCCGGCAAAATAAGGAATGTAGAAGTTGGCTTCAGTGGATAAATCGAGGTCGTTTTCCAATCTAAATTTCAATGAATCATCCTGACCAAACGCCAGTAGCTGTTTGAAATCACTGACATTGCTTATCAGATAATAACCATCTTCTTGAGAAAGCCTTTCATTGACATCCAAGAACTTATCGTTAGCCAGCCATTGGTCGAAGTCTTCATTGAACAAAGCTCCAATAGTGATTATATTCTTGCCATTGATGAGAACCTCATCGTAACTATAGTAGGAATTGCTCACAGTGCCCCCATTCCATCCGATGCATCCAACCAGACCGCCGACCCCCCGCTCGCCAGTCACGCTGCCTGTGGAATAGGAGTTGCTAACAGCGCCGCCGTTCAATCCCACCAGACCGCCAACATCCTCATCGCCATTCACGCTGCCTGTGGAATGAGAGTTGCTCACGCTGCCATCATTATGTCCCACCAGACCGCCAACCCACCAACGGCCAGTCACGCTGCCTGTGGAGTAAGAGTTACTCACAGTGCCCCCATTAGCTCCCACCAGACCGCCAACATCCTCATTATTGCCACTCACGCTGCCTGTGGGATAGGAGTTGCTCACAGTACCATAATTATTTTCTCCCACCAGACCGACAACACTATTATCTCCCACCAGACCGCCAACACGCTCCTCGCCAGTCACGTTGCCGCTGGAATAGGAGTTGCTCACAGTGCCATTAGCATTGACTCCTACCAGACCGCCAACATCCTCATTATTGCCACTCACGCTGCCTGTGGAATAGGAGTTGCTCACAGTGCCCTCCAAATTAGCTCCCACCAGACCTCCAACTGACGAATTGCCAGCCACGTTGCCGCTGGAATAGGAGTTGAGCACAGAGCCCATAAAATTCTCTCCCACCAGACCGCCAACACAATAAGAGCCAGTGACGCTGTCTATGGAATAGGAGTCGCGCACAGTGAGCTGATTCCGTCCCACCAGACCGCCAACGGACCAAAGGCCAATCACAGTACCGGTGGAATAAGAGCTGCTCACAGTGTTTGAATTCTCTCCTACCAGACCGCCAACACTCGAATACCCAGTCACGCTGCCGGTGGAATAGGAGTTGCTCACAGTGCCCAGATTCCCTCCCACCAGACCGCCAACATTGCAATAGCCAGTCACATCGGCGTTCACTACTCCGACATTCTGGACGACCCCTCCCACACCAACATAACTGAAAAGCCCCACATAATGTTCGTCAGGACGGGTGATAAACATGTCCCTTATTTCATAACCCTGACCGTCGAAACTCCCGGTAAATGAGGCACTCCAAATTCCAATTGGCTGCCAGCCCTTTCCCTCATTGGCTGTCGGGCTTGCCAGCTCCGCATAACCGGGAGTGGTGGAATCCAGGTCGTTCATCAGAGTGTGGTTGCCACCCAAGTTGTTCCTGACGGCATCCAAATCATACCAATCCCGTATTTCCAGGTCTTGGGAAGGAGGACCACAGCCTACCATCCCGGCAATTAAAGCCGCCGTAATCAAAAAGACGCTAACTTTTGTCGCATAGCAATTTAGTCTTCGCAACATCTCTAGATTGCATTATTATAAGCTACCTTTGTTAAAATCCTGTTAAGTTTAAACGTGTGTTACAATTTTTTGAAGGATTGTATCACGTATTACTATATCCACCGCCACACTGTCGAGGGTACTACAGGGTCACCTCTATTTTTCAAACGGGATTGCTTCGGCTGACGAAGTCAGCCTCGCAATGACACAGCAAGAAAGGCTCTCACAAAGAAAAATAGAGTTGACCCCTTTTTAGCCTTGCCGTATAAAGAGGAAAATAAGCAGGGCAGCGATGCTTTTGGCATCGCAGATTTCGCCCGAGGCAATAAGTCGGGGTATCTGATTTAGGGAAACTCGGACTAGCTCGATGTCGTCAGTATCCTCAGCTACGAGACGAGCGGGCACAAGGTCGGTAGCCAAAAAGCAATGGAGGTACTCCGTGCCATAGCCTGGGACGGAGTAAAAGCCCCCCAATTTGTCTATTTTCCGGGGGAAGTAGCCAATCTCCTCCTGTAATTCGCGGCGCACAGAGTCAATGGGCTCTTCACCGGGGTCAATGCCACCAGCCGGTATTTCCAGAAGAAACCTGTCCACTGCGTGGCGGAATTGGCGAACCAGAAGGACATTATCTTGTTCATCAATGGCTACTACAGCTACACAATCGCTGTGCTCCACCACGTCTCTGGTGGTCTTTTTGCCGCTAGCTTTCTCCACGGTGTCCACACGTATGTTTACCGCGTGCCCGTGATAAATCTGTTGGCTAGCTAGCTTCTTTTCCGGCTTCAACATACTTCAATTACATCCACTTGTGTAATAGTGTATTTTTCGACAAGTTCCATCTCAAAATCAGGGGTCTCTCCTTTATAACTCCCCTTTCCCCTCTTATCTTAAGAGGGGAATTTTGAACTCCCCTTACCCCTCTTAATTTTAAGAGGGGGGAATCTCCTTAACATGGGGATTCTCTTCTTATCCCCCTTAAGGTAAGGGCTCTCACCTTCAACATCCCCCTTAAGATAAGGGGAATAAAGGGGGTTATGAATGTTTCTCAGCCTCCCCAGAATGACATTGCTAAACGCTCTCAACATACTCTTGTGACGGCTTCAAAGGTGGCGAATAAGAGCTACCTCATCGCAGTTGGGAAACTTGGGACAGCGATAGCATTCCGCCCATACCTTCTGGGGCAGCTCCGTTTTGTCGATTAGTTGGAAGTCATGTTTTTCAAAAAAAGCCGGCTTACGAACGAGACAAAAAACCCTGGGTATGCCTAATTCCTTAGCCTCTTCAAGACAGGCCTGGGCAAGCAAGGAGCCAATCCTTTGGCTCTGTTCCTTTTCATCGACAGCCAGAGACCTGATTTCAGCTAAATCAACCCAGGTAACATGCAATGCCACGCAAGCGATAACCTGACCTCCTTTCCTGACTACGAAGTAATCTCTAATATCCTCATATATCTCAGATAAGGCACGAGGCAACATCTCCCCCTTATCAGCAAAATGACTGATCATCCGGTGCACGGAGGTAGCATCGCTCACCCTTGCCCTATCAACCTTTATATCAGCTTTCATTTCTTCTGCCTCCCAGTTTTTGCCACAGCGAACTATAAAAATAGGTTAGCTCGTGAATTCTTAAGAAGCGGGCTATATGAGGGCTGAGCTTCACTCTGACATTTTGCCCGTCTGATAATGGCAATTCAACTTGTCCGTCAATGCTAAGTATGACCTTTTCTCTGTGGGCAACCTTCAAATCAACTATGCTCTGCGGAGGCAGTACCAGGGCATGACTCAATCCCAGGTGGCAGGATATTGGTTGGAGGACGATTTCCTTGGATTGAGGATGAAGAATTGGTCCGCCAGATGCCAGGGAATAGCTGGTGCTCCCAGTAGCGGTGGCCACAATTACGCCATCAGCCCGGTAAGTGGTTATCGCTGCGCCATCAATTTCTGCTTCTATGTTGACCAGGCGGACTGCAACACTTCGTAGCACCACATCATTCAAAGCATGAAAGCTTTTGTCTTCAACCTGAGCCTCGAGCATGGACCTTTCCTCAATCCAGCCTTTCCCATTAAGCAAATCAGGCAAATTAGACAAAACCTCATTGCCATCTATCTCTGTGATAAATCCCAGCCTGCCCAGGTTTATACCTAAAATGGGCACCGACAGGGGAGTTATGATCCGAGCAGCATGGAGGATAGTGCCATCTCCGCCAATACTGAGGATTAACTCCGTGCCCGCCACCTGGGGTTTAGCTTCATCCTCGTCCCAAGCTGAGCATCGCCACGAAGTGACTCCCTGAGAGGATAGCAACTCTTCCAGTTTCTCAGCTAAGTCTCGGGCTTTCTCCCGTAGAGGGTGATATAGAATGCCAATACGCTTCACAGGTGAGCGAAGTGTAGCACTGGTAAATTCTGACTGTCAAACCAAAAACGGGTCGTCTCTATTCTTCTAGCTCCGCAAGCAGACGGAATGGCACAAAAACAGAGACGGCTGCCTTTATTTTGATTTATCAAGCTTTATAGTGGTGAGGTTTATCTTCGCGTTAGAGGTGGGGACGAGCCCCGCCCTTACAATCACATTTCATATGGACTGCCAGCTCAGGAAGGGACAGGTCTGTTCGTCAACGATATTCCATGTGTAGGCGGGGTTGCGCGTGCCAGGATCGGCGACTGCGGTTATGTCCCACGCCGCCCCTGAAAAGGTGGAGATGTCCTTCATTTCCGCCGTAGTCTTGCTCGTCCCCCCGTCCGAGGTAGATTGTCCGCTGCTTTGGGTGTCCCAGAAGGAGTCGCTCACGGTGCCCTCATATTCCGGCGCTAAATTCCGTCCCACCAGACCGCCAACATCCTCGTTGCCACTCACGCTGCCGGTAGAATAGGAGTCGCTCACAGTGCCTCGATTCTCTCCCACCAGACCGCCAACAGCATCTTCGCCAGTGACGCTGCCGGTGGAATAGGAGTCGCTCACGATGGCAGGGTAGCCCTCCTGGATGCCAAAATTCAATCCCACCAGACCGCCGACATTCGAGTAGCCAGCCACGGTGCCGGTGGAATAGGAGTTGGTCACAGTGTCCCTATTACATCCCACCAGACCGCCAATAGTATCTTCGCCAGTGACGCTGCCGGTGGAATAGGAGTCGTCCACAGTGCCACAATTCGATCCCACCAGACCGCCAACACTCGAATTGCCAGTCACGCTGCCTGTGGAATAGCAGTCGTGCACAGTGTCCTCCCAGGTACCTCCCACCAGACCGCCAACCTGCCCCTCGCCAGTCACGCTGCCCGTGGCATAGCAGTTGCTCACAGTGCTATCACTAGTATATCCCACCAGGCCACCGACACCACCGACGCCAACCACGTTAGCGCTGGAGCAGGAGTTTCTCACAGTGCCCTCCCGATTGTCTCCCACCAGACCGCCAACCCACCGCCCGCCAGTCACGCTGCCTGTGGAATAGGAGTCGCTCACAGTGCCCCAACTCTCTCCCACCAGACTGCCGACAATATCAGCGCCAGTTATGTTTGCGTTCTCGACACCCACTTGAGTGACTTTTCCACCAGGAGCAAGGTATCCGAATAATCCGACTTGGGGAACAAAATCGAAATCGAATTTCAAGTTCGAGATTTTGTGACCATTTCCATCGAACTCTCCGGCCAGATAAGGGATGTAGAAGTCGGGTTCGGTAGCTAAATCAACGTCGTTCTTCAATCTAAATTTCAGTGAACTATCCTGCCCAAAGGCGAGCAGCTCTTTGAAATCACTGACGTCGTCTATCAAATAATAACCGTTTTCTTGAGAAAGCCTTTGATTGACATCTAAAAACTTATCGTCAGCCAGCCATTGGTCAAAGTCCCCACCGAGCAAAGCTCCGACAGTAATTATGTTCTGGCCATTAATCAGGACTTCGTCATAGTTATAGTAGGAGTTGCTCACAGTACCCCTAAGCTTATATCCCACCAGACCGCCAACGAGCCACTCGCCGGTCACACTGCCGGTGAAATAGGAGTCGGTGACAGTGCCCAAAAAATTATATCCCACCAGACCACCAACATACGAAGCGCCAGTCACGTTAGAGGTAGAGTAGGAGTTGCTCACAGAGCCACCATGAGAATTTTCTCCCATCAGACCGCCAACCCACCAATCGCCAGTCACGCTGCCTGTGAAATAGGAGTCGCTCACAGTGCCAAAATTACCTCCCGCTAGACCGCCAACACTTGAGGACCCAGTCACGTTCCCTGTAGTATAGGAGTCGCTTACAGTGCCACTATTCGATCCCACCAGACCGCCAACAGCATCTTTGCCAGTCACAGTGGCGTTCACCACGCCGATATCTTTGATGACCCCGTCCCCATATATTACATCGAGCCCAATAAAAAGCCCGACAGCATCCTCGTCAGGGCGGTTTATAAATAGGTCACGTATCTCGTATCCTTGCCCGTCGAAAGTGCCCATGAAACGCATGAAGCCCCACTCAGGGATAAAAGTTCCAATTGGCTGCCAGCCCTTTCCCCCATTGGCTGTCGGGCTGGCCAGCTCCTCATAACCGGGAATAGTGGAATCGAGGTCGTTCATTAAAGTGTGGTTGCCGCACACGTTGTTCCTGACCTCATCCAAATCATACCAATCGCGTATTTCCAGGTTTTGTGAAGGCGGAGGCGGAGGAATATAAGTACTAGTACAGCCTGCCATCCCGGCAATTAAGGCCGCCGTAATCAAAAAGATGCTAACTTTTGTCACGTAAGAGCTTAGTTTTCCCAACATCTATAGATTACAGTATTATAAGCTTCTTTTGTTAAAATCCTGTTAATTTTAGGCATGGGTTACAATTTTTTGAATGATTGTATCACTTGTTATCATGTCCTCTGCCACGGTGTCGAAGGGATCGACCCTGTTTTTCTCCGCCCCCCATTATTGCCAGGCCAATAAAACCAGCCGAATCAATTCCGGCAGGCAGAGCGTAGGGAGAAGAAATGGAGTCGATTCCTTTAGCATATCCGAGGTAGCAATTCCCCGGAGAGCATATCAATGATTCGGGAGGGGCCGAGCTTTGTTTTCATTACCACCTTTCCCGGGTGCTCATTGGTTACCTCGCCGATGATGGCAGCATCTCTACTATAGATGTTTTTTCTCATTCGGGCCAGAATCTTATCGGCATCGGCGGGTTCAACTACAGCTACCAGCTTGCCTTCATTTGCCACATAAATGGGGTCCAGGCCCAGAAGCTCGCAGGCAGCTTTAACCTCTTCCTTCACTGGTATCTTCGCCTCTTCTACCACAATGCCCACCTTCGATTGCCGGGCCAGTTCGTTGAGCGTGGTTGCCAGCCCACCCCTGGTAGGGTCACGCAGGCAATGAATCCTGGATGAGGCCTCTAGCAGTTGGGACACTAATTTATTCAATGGAGCGCAGTCGCTTTCCAAATTCATGGAGAACTTTAATCCTTCACGCTGACTCATTATAGCTATACCGTGGTCGCCGATGGTGCCACTCAGCAGAACCTTATCCCCAACTCTGGCGTTAGCTCCTGAGATATCAACTCCGGTAGAGATTATCCCTACTCCCGAGGTGGTGATAAACAACTTGTCAGCTTGTCCTCGATTTACCACCTTGGTATCCCCGGCGATTATACTTACCTCGGCTTCTTCAGCAGCTTTCTTTATTGATTGCACTATTTGCTCAAGCTCACTTAAGAGAAAGCCTTCTTCTATGATTGCCGCGAGACTCAAGTATAGGGGCTTGGCTCCATTCATAGCTAAATCATTCACCGTGCCACAAACGGCTAGCTTGCCGATATCGCCGCCAGGAAAGAAGATGGGATTTACCACATAGCTATCGGTGGTGAAAGCCAGACGCCCGCTGGCTTCGAAAATAGCTGAATCATCTAGTTTATTCAACGCCGGATTAGACAGGAAGGGGAGGAATTTTTTCTCCACCAGTTCGTGGCTCAATTTGCCACCACTGCCATGGGCTAAGAGAATGCTATCATCCATAAGCCTGCTCGTAATAGTTTAGTTTCTCCACAAGTTCCATCTTAAATTAGGGGTCTCTCCTTCACGATCCCTCCTTAGCATAAGGATTCTCTCCTTGATAACTCCCCTTGCCCCTCTTAATCTTAAGAGGGGGATTTTGGGAAAACTTTCCTGTTACCCCTTTTGACATAAGGATTCTCTCCTTGATAACTCCCCTTGCCCCTCTTAATCTTAAGAGGGGGATTTTGGGAAAACTTTCCTGTTACCCCTTTTAACATAAGGATTCTCTCCTTGATAACTCCCCTTGCCCCTCTTAATCTTAAGAGGGGGATTTTGGGAAAACTTTCCTGTTACCCCTTTTAACATAAGGATTCTTGCCTTGGTAACTCCCCTTGCCCCTCTTAATCTTAAGAGGGGAATCCTTAATATAGAGATTCTCTCCTTATCCCCCTTAAGGTAAGGGGGATAAAAGGGGGTTATGAATGTTTCTCAACCTCCTCTTTAATCCTTTTCCCTACCCCCTCGATATTTTGTAACACGTCGTTATTCCAGAATCTTATCACACGAATGTTTAATTCCCTGAGATAGCTATCACGATGAGCATCATTTCGTTGGCCGTATACATCTGCATGTTGTCCTCCATCAACTTCAATGGCTAATCTTTGTTCAGGACAGTAAAAATCGAGGATATATGAGCCTACACTATATTGTCGGAAGAACTTAAGACCAGCCATCCATTTACTTCGCAATATACTCCATAATTTTCGCTCAGCATCGGTTGCATTCTTCCTGAGGCGGCATCGGTTTAATTTTGTAGCTGGATCGTTATACAAGTATTTACTCATAACTCCCCTTGCCCCTCTTATCTTAAGGGGGGGAATTTTGGAAAAGCTTACCTGTTAAGCCTGCTCCATATCTACCCTAAAAGCCTTGCAAATTTTCCAGAGTCCCGTATTGATAATAGGCGGCGCAGGCGCCTTCACTGGAGACCATGCAGGGACCGACAGGGCTTTCCGGGGTGCAGACCTTTCTAAAGAGTTTGCACTCAAGTGGCATAGCTGCGCCACGGATTACATCCCCGCACCGGCATCCTTTGGGCTCCCTCGGTGGGTTCAGGCCCACCGAAAAGGCCTTGTCGGCGTCAAATCGTTCATATTTTCCTTTAAGTTTCAGGCCACTCTGAGGAACAATTCCAATCCCCCGCCAGTTGGCTTCGCCAATCTCGAAAACATCCTCCATCAGTTGCCGGGCCTTTCTATTTCCCTCTGGCTTTACTCCTCGGGGGTAAGCTATCTCCACTCTGGGCTCGCCCTTTTCGATTTGTTCCACCAGCTTGTCTATGCATAACAAGATATCTAGTGGTTCAAATCCCGAGATGACACAGGCCACTCCATAATCCTGGGGGATAAATTCATAGGGATGAGAACCAATTATAACACTAACATGTCCGGGGCCGATGATGCCATCTAGCTTTATCTCGCCTGAGTCGAGCAGCGCTTTCATCACCGGCGGGGTCAGCTTATTAAGAGATAGAACGTGGAAGTTTTCTATTTTCTCCTGTTGGGCCTTAAGTATAGAAGCAGCTATAGTTGGCGCCGTGGTCTCAAAGCCGATGCCGATGAAGATGACCGATTTCCCGGGATTGGCTTTGGCTATCTCTACAGCGTCTATGGTGGAATATACTATTCGTATATCTGCTCCCTCAGCTTTTGCCTGCTGCAAGCTCGAATAGCTGCCGGGAACTCTTATCATGTCCCCGAAAGTAGTGATGATAACATCGGGCAGGTGTGCTAGGGCGATGGCTTTGTCCAGGTCAGCAGTTGCTGTAACACAGACGGGACAGCCTGGCCCCGACCTCATTTCCACCGTTTTGGGAACTAACTGGCGAATTCCATATCGTAATATGGCATGTGTGTGCCCACCGCAAAATTCCATTAGTCTTATGGTCTTGGTGGAGCGCTGAGCAATTTTGTATGCTAGCCCCCTGGCTAGCTTGTTGTCTTGATACTCGTCAATGAACTTCACTTAGACTTGCTATCTCTTCCAGGAGCTTCAGGGTCTCTTCGGCTTCAGCCTCATCTATAACGCCTATGGCATATCCAGTATGAAGCAACACATAATCCCCCAGCTTGGCCTCCGGAGTTAGGGCAATGCTAACTCGACGCCTCACCCCGGCGATTTCTGTTTCCGCCTCATCCCCGTCTATGGCAACAATCCTTACTGGTATTGCTAAACACATGGCTTCCCGTATTTTAGCCCAGGTTAACCCATAATACAAACTCCAGATTTTTTGGAAATTTTTGCCAGTGCGGGGGAATATATAGTAATGCGGGATATAATCATTCAGAAAATTGTAACGTATACTCAATTAACGGGATTTTAACAAATGTAGCATATTATATTGTAAGCAAGAAATTGTGGAAAAGCCGAATTTTGCAAACGGGAGATTTTCATACGCACGAGAGGTATTTCACTTTTCAGATGGCGGATAATGGGAGGTGACAATGAGAAGTAGAATAATACTCTTACCAGTTCTGCTCTCTATGGCCCTCGTCTTCAGCCTGATTCTTCCCGCGGTGGTTGCTGAAGCTTCAGCAACTGCACTACAGGGGACGTGGGTGCTAGAATATTACGGAGAACCGGGGAATCTCATAGCTCCTTACCCGGACAAAGATATTACACTCACAATCAGTGGCTCTGACTTTAGTGGCCATGCTGGCGTAAATTCGTATTACGGGGAGTGGGAAGTGGTTGGGGACAAATTATTGATTGTAGAGGGCTATCGTACAGAAGCGGCTGGCCCCGAACACCTGATGGAACAGGAAGACCGCTATTTTCGCATCCTTTTTGTCCCTGAGGTGACTTACGAGATCACCAATGGTAAATTGACCCTGTCCTCCAGCGAAGGACTGCTCGTATTCATGAGGGAGGCTGCTGACAGTGGCCACGGGGAATGCGATGTCGGCGACTGGACGGATATCGTCCAGGTCGCGGCAGGCGGCTATTACGCGGTGGGGCTTAAGTCTGACGGCAGCGTGGTCGCCGTGGGAGGTAACTGGGAGGGGCAGTGCGATGTCGGCAACTGGACGGACATCACCCAGGTCGCCGCAGGCGATTATCACACGGTGGGGCTTAAGGACGACCGCACGGTGGTTGCCGTGGGGTCCAACTACTACGAAGAGTGCAATGTCGGCAACTGGACAGGCATCACCCAGGTCGCTGCAGGCGAGAAGCACACGGTGGGACTCAAGTCCGACGGCACCGTGGTCGCCGTGGGAGACAACTACGACGGGCAGTGCAATGTCGGGGATTGGACGGACATCAAGCAGGTCGCTGCCGGCGCCTATCGCACAGTAGGGGTTAAGACCGACGGCACCGTGGTCGCCGTGGGACATGGCTGGCGGTGCGATGTCAGCGGCTGGACAGACATCGTCCAGGTCTCCGCAGGCCTGTTTCGCGTGGTGGGGGTTAAGTCCGACGGCACCGTGGTCGCCGCAGGACGGAACAACGCCGGGCAGTGCAATGTCAGGGGCTGGAAGGACATCACCCAGGTCGCCGCAGGCGGCGGGCACACGGTAGGGCTTAAGTCTGACGGCACTGTGGTCGCCGTGGGAAGTAACTCCTTCGGGCAGTGCGATGTCAGAGGCTGGATCAGGGGCTGGAAGGACATCACCCAGGTCGACGCAGGCAGCGTTCACACGGTGGGACTTAAGTCCGACGGCACGGTGGTCATCGTAGGCAATTGCGGCTACCCGCTTCTCCCAACACCCTGGTGCTTTATCGCCACCGCAGCCTACGGCACTCCAATGGCAGGGGAAATAGAAATCCTGCGTGAGTTCAGAGATGAATACCTGCTGACCAACCCGCTGGGACAAGCCCTGGTAGACTTCTATTACAAGGTCAGCCCACCGATTGCCGAGTTCATAACTGAGCATCCCAGCCTGAAGCCAATAGTGAGGGCCGGGCTATTGCCCGCTGTGGCCATGAGCGCCGTAGCCGTCAACACTACTCCGGCCGAGAAGGCGGCCATATTAGGCTTGCTGGCGCTGGTTTCAGTCGCGCTGCTGACGGTCTGGGCAACGAGACGGCGAGGCAGAGGCCCAGAGTATACCTCAGGATGAAATTGAATATTGGCTGTTTAAAAATGTGGTTGCCCGAAATTAAACAGCCTCGACGGATAATGGGAGGTGACAATGAAAAATAGGAAAATGCTCTTACCAGCTCTGCTCTCCCTCGCTCTGGTCTTCAGCCTTATTCTTCCTGCGGTGGTTGCTGAAGCTTCAGATGACTATAACTACCGCGACGAGTGCGACGTCGGCAACTGGACGGATATCATTGAGGTCGCCGCAGGCAGCTCTCATACAGTAGGACTTAAGTCCGACGGCACCGTGGTCGCCGTAGGAGGCAACTGGGAGGAGCAGTGCGAAGTTGGCAACTGGACGGACATCATCCAGGTCGCCGCAGGCTGTGATCACGCGGTGGGGCTTAAGGACGACCGCACGGTGGTCGCCGTGGGAGCCAACTACTACGGGCAGTGCAATGTCGAGGGCTGGACAGACATCACCCAGGTCGCCGCAGGCAGCGGGTACACGGTGGGGCTCAAGACCGACGGCACCGTGGTCGCCGTGGGATGGAACGCCGATGGGCAGTGCAATGTCGGCAGTTGGACGAACACCACCCAGGTCGCCGCAGGCATCGTGCACACGGTGGGGCTCAAGGCCGACGGCACCGTGGTCGCCGTGGGACGCAACTGGGACGGGCAGTGCGACGTCGAGGGCTGGACTGACATCATCCAGGTCGCCGCAGGTTTCGACCACACGGTGGGGCTTAAAGCCGGCGGCACCGTGGTCGCCGTGGGAGATAATTACTTTGGGCAGCGCAGGGTCGGTGACTGGACGGATATCATTCAGGTCGCCGCAGGCCACTGGCACACGGTGGGGCTTAAGGACGACCGCACGGTGGTCGCCGTGGGGTCCAACTACTACGAAGAGTGCAATGTCGGCAACTGGACGGACATCATCCAGGTCGCCGCAGGCTCCCACTACACCGTGGGTCTTAAATCCGACGGCACCGTGGTCGCCGTGGGTGGTGAGACCCTGGACGGAGTCCCCGAAGAGGGGTGCTTCATCGCCACTGCCGCTTACGGTACACCCATGGCTGAGGACATACAAGTTCTCCGTGAGTTCAGAGATGAATACCTGCTGACCAACCCGCCGGGGCAAGCCCTAGTAGGCATCTATTACAGGGTCAGCCAGCCGATGGCTGAGTTCATAACTGAGCATCCCAGCCTGAAGCCAATAGTGAGGGCTGGGCTATTGCCCGCTGTGGTCATGAGCACCATAGCCGTCAATACCACTCCGGCCGAGAAGGCGGCTATACTAGGCTTGTTGGTGCTGGTTTCAGCGGTGCTGGCGATCTGGGCAAAGAGGCGGCGAGGCAGAGGGCCAGAATATACCCGAGGGTGAAATTGAATATTGGCTGTTTAAAAATGTAGTTGCCCGAAATTAAACAGCCTCGATGGGTAATGGGAGGTGGCAATGAAAAATAGACAAATGCTTTTACCAGCTCTGCTCTCCATCGCTCTCGTCTTCAGCTTTATGCTTCCTGCTTCAGCAGCGGGAGCTTCAGCAAGCGTGCATCTGCCAGATGACCATTCTATTATTCACTCGACGGTAGATGGCTCCAGCCTTGCTTCGGCAATGGCACTAAATACGCCTACTGGGAACGTAACGCCCATGATCGCCGCAGGCCACAGTCACGCAGTGGGGCTTAAGTCCGATGGCACCGTGGTCGCCGCTGGATGGAACTACTACTGCCAGTGCTATGTCGGCTGCTGGACAGACATCATCCAGGTCGCCGCAGGCTGGGGTCACACGATCGGCGTTAAGGATGACGGCACCGTGGTCGCCGTGGGAAACAATGACTATGAGCAATGCGATGTCGGCGGCTGGACGAACATAACCCAGGTTGACGCCAACTGGGGTCACACAGTGGGGCTTAAGAACGACGGCACCGTGGTCGCCGTGGGATTAAACGGCTACGGGCAGTGCAATGTCGGGGGCTGGACGGATATCATCCAGGTCGCTGCAGGTGGGGGAGAGAACTCACCTGCCACCACAAACCAGCGGCGTCGGTTGGGCCACACAGTGGGGCTTAAGAGCGACGGCACCATGGTTGCTGTAGGATACAACAGGGGCGGGCAGTGCGATGTCGGGGACTGGACGGACGTCGTCCACATCGCCGCAGGCGGCTATCAAACGGTGGGACTGAAATCCGACGGCACGGTGGTCGCCGTGGGATCCCGATGGTGGCAGTGCGCAGTCGGCAGCTGGACAAACATCGTCCAAGCTGCCGCGGGTGACGACCATCACATAGTGGGGGTTAAGAACGACGGCACCGTGGTCGCCATAGGAGCTAGCTACTTTGGGGAGTGCGATGTCAGCGGCTGGACGGACATCATCCAGGTCGCCGCAAACGAGGTTCACACGGTGGGAGTTAAGTCCGACGGCAGGGTGGTCGCCGTTGGATCAAACCAGGACGGGCAGTGCGATGTCGGCGGCTGGACGAACATCACCCAGGTCGCCACAAGCTGGTATTACACAGCGGGGGTTAAGTCCGACGGCACTGTAGTCACTACAGGAGGGTACTCCGCATTGGTCGGCAACTGGACGGATATTGTTCAGGTCGCCGCAGGTGACCATCACATGGTGGGGCTTAAGAACGACGGCACTGTGGTCGCCGTGGGAGACAACCGCCACGGGGAGTGCGACGTCGGCGACTGGACAAACACCACCCAGGTTGCCACAGGCGACTTTTACACAGTGGGAGTTAAATCCGACGGCACCGTGGTCGCCACGGGACGAAACTGGGACGGGCAGTGTGATGTCAGCGGTTGGGGGAACATCACCCAGGTCGCCGCAGGCGACTATCACACGGTGGGGCTTAAGTCCGACGGCACCGTGGTCGCCGTGGGAGGGAACGACGACGGGCAGTGCAATGTCGGCAACTGGACGGACATCATCCAGGTCGCCGCAGGCCGGTATCACACGGTGGGGGTTAAATTCGACGGCACTGTGGTCGCCGCAAGCTTGGTTGGCAATTGGAATCTGCTACTTGCGTTGCCACCGTCGCAGTGTGTAGAGGTGCCACCATACCCAAGCGACGGGTTCAGGTTTTGCTTCATCGCCACCGCCGCTTACGGCACGCCCATGGCAGGGGAAATAGAAATCCTGCGTGAGTTCAGAGATGAATACCTGCTCACCAACCCGCTGGGACAAGCCCTGGTAGGCTTCTATTACAGGACCAGCCCACCGATGGCCGAGTTCATAACTGAGCATCCCAGTCTGAGGCCAATAGTGAGGGCTGGACTGCTGCCTGCTGTGGCCATGAGCACCGTAGTCGTCCACACTTCTCCGGCCGAGAAGATGGCTATATTAGGCTTGATGGTGCTGGTTTTAGTGGCACTGGCTGTATGGGCAACGAGGCGCCGAGGCAGAGGTCCAGAATACACCTGAAGGTGAAATTGAATATTGGCTGTTTAAAAATGTAATTGCCCGAAATTAAACAGCCTCGAAGGATAATGAGAGGCGGCAGTGAAAAATAGAAAAATCCTCTTACCAGCTCTGCTCTCTATGGCTCTGGTCTTCAGCCTTATTCTTCCTGCGTCGGTACTGAATACGGCTCCTGTTATGGCTCAAGGACAAGTAACACTCATGGTCGCCGCCGACACCACGGTCTCCGCGGGAAACTACTACCCCCCGGAGTGCGAGGTCGGCGACTGGACGGACATCATCCAGGTCGCGGCAGGCGACTTGCACACGGTGGGGCTTAAATCCCACGGCACCGTGGTTGCCGTGGGCTGGAACGACGACAGGGAGTGCAATGTCGGCGGCTGGACGGATATCATCCAGGTCGCCGCAGGCGACTATCACACGGTGGGGCTTAAGTCGAACGGTACGGTGGTCGCCTCGGGATTGTGCAAGCACGGGCAGTGCGATGTCGCCAACTGGACGGACATCGTCCAGGTCGCCGCAGGCGTCTTTCACACGGTGGGGCTTAAGTCCGACGGCACCGTGGTCGCCGTGGGACGGAACAAATACGGGCAGTGCAATGTTGGCAACTGGATGGACATCGCTCAGGTCGCCGCAGGCTGGCATCACACGGTGGGGCTCAAGTCCGACGGCACCGTGGTCGCCGCGGGACGGAACAACGCCGGGCAGTGCAATGTCGGCGGTTGGACGAACACCACCCAGGTCGCCGCAGGCTTGTTTCATACGGTGGGGCTTAAGTCCGACGGCACGGTGGTCGTCGTGGGAGATAACGACTCGGGGCAGTGCGATGTCGAGGGCTGGACGGACATCATCCAGGTCGCCGCGGGCAGCGAGCACACGGTAGGGCTTAAGTCCGACGGCACCGTGGTCGCCGCAGGCGGTGCCGTCCTGCCGCTTCTCCCAACACCCAGGTGCTTCATCGCCACCGCAGCTTACGGCACGGCCATGGCCGAGGAAATACAAGTTCTGCGTGAGTTCAGAGATGAATACCTGCTGACCAACCCGCTGGGGCAAGCCCTGGTAGACTTTTATTACAGGGTCAGCCCACCGATGGCCAAGTTCATAACTGAGCATCCCAGCCTGAAGCCAGTGGTGAGGGTCGGGCTGGTGCCCGCTGTGGTAATGAGCACCATAGCCGTCAACACTACTCCGGCTGAGAAGATAGCCATAATAGGCTTGTTGGTGCTGGTTTCAGTGGCACTGGCTGTATGGGCGACGAGGCGGTGGGGCAGAGGTCCAGAATACACCTGAGGGTGAAAGGTCTAATTAAAGGGAAGAATAAAAAATCCTAAATCCCAAGCACCAAATCCCGAGCATAAGCATTCAGCCATCAGCGGTCAGCTTTCAGTGGGTGAGGGTCTCGTACCTTCCCAAGGAACCGAAATACCCCAAACTTTTAAAGGAATGCAGTCTCCCAAAATTCTCCCTCTTAAGGTAAGAGGGGAAAGGGGAGTTATGAATGAATGCACGCTAAAGAACCAACCATAAGCACGCTCATCAAGAGAATCCTCCACCCTCTTAGAGAACCCAATACCGTGAAGGAAAAAAATTCCTTCACGCCTCAAGGTCTGCCGAGAGGTAGGCGGCTGACGGCTGATTGCTGACTACTGAACGCCTATGTTTAGGATTTAGAATTTAGTTGCAGAGATTGCCACGTCCCGATAAATCGGGACTCGCAATGACAACTGAACAATTGCTAAACAACTTTAAAAAGATAGCTCATTGACGCTGGTTGGGTATTATGCTATTTTACGCAACATAGTTGATTTATGTGAGTATAAGTTAAATGCGAAGCGACATGGTAAAGAAAGGAATCGAGCGGGCGCCTCACAGGTCGCTGCTGCGGGCTGTAGGTTGCTCTTCAGATGACTGGGATAAGCCGTTTATCGGAGTAATCAATAGCTTTAGTGAGATTGTCCCCGGGCACATCCATCTGCAAACAATCGCCAAGGCGGTAAAGGAGGGGATTCGCAGTCGGGGCGGAGTGCCTTTTGAGGTCAACACCATAGCTGTTTGCGATGGTATCGCTATGAACCACCCGGGAATGAAATACAGCCTGCCCAGCCGAGAACTCATTGCTGACTCGGTTGAAATCCTGGCCCAGGCTCATGCCTTCGATGGCCTGGTATTCATCCCGAATTGCGACAAGGTCGTGCCCGGGATGCTGATGGCCGCAATCAGGCTTAATATACCCTCTGTCTTTGTGAGTGGTGGCCCCATGCTAGCCGGGAATTTTGTCCAGGGAAACTCTGCCAGGTCCGTTGACCTTATTACGGTCTTTCAAGCTGTAGGCGAAGTAGCTAGAGGAAAGATGACCGAGGTTGAGTTGCAGGAACTGGAGATGGTCGCCTGTCCTGGTTGTGGGAGCTGTGCCGGGATGTTCACTGCTAATACTATGAATTGCCTAAGCGAAGCCTTGGGGATGGCTTTGCCGGGTAACGGCACGATACCCGCGGTGGAAGCACGGCGCAGGCAACTTGCTTATAGAGCCGGGCAGCAAGTCATGGAAACTTTGGCCAAAGATATTCGGCCTAAAGCCGTTATCACCAAAGATTCTCTTTACAATGCCTTCGCTGTGGACATGGCCCTGGGGGGCAGTACAAATTCCGTGTTGCATCTTACCGCCATAGCGCACGAGGCTGGGATAGGTTTTCCCTTGTCCCTGATAAATGAGATTAGCGACTCTGTTCCTCATATCTGCAAATTAAGCCCGGCCAGTGATTATCACATTCAGGACCTGGACTTAGCTGGTGGCATTCCTGCAGTAATGCACGAACTATCGGGATTGCTGAAGCTTGGGGCAAACACCATTTTGGGCAAGCCATTAGGCGACATAGCAAAGGGAGCCAAAGTTAAAAATAGAGAGGTAATCCACCCCCTGTCACAGCCGTATGCCCCTACTGGTGGTATTAGCATATTATTTGGCAATTTGGCGCCTGATGGCAGCGTAGTGAAAAGCGCTGCGGTAGCTTCTGAGATGTTAGTTCATCGGGGTCCAGCGAGAGTTTTCAATGGTGAGGAGGAAGCTACGGCGGCGATAATGAAAGGCGAATTTAAGTCAGGTGAGGTAATCGTCATTCGCTATGAAGGCCCAAAGGGAGGGCCGGGAATGCGGGAGATGTTAGCAGCCACTTCCCTCCTCAGCGGTATGGGTATGGATAAAAAGGTAGCTCTCATTACAGATGGGCGCTTTTCTGGAGGCACGCGAGGAGCAGCCATTGGTCATGTCTCTCCTGAGGCGGCAGAGAAAGGTCCTATAGCGGCTTTGAGGGATGGTGATATGATTAACATAAACATACCTGACCACAAATTGGAAGTGGAATTAAGCCAAAAAGAGTTGGAACAACGGTTGGCTTCATTGCCTTCCTTTGAACCCAAGATTAAAACTGGCTATCTCAAGAGGTATAGTGATAGAGTAAGCTCGGCCAGCACTGGTGCAGTGTTTGCCGGGTAAGGAGTTATTCTATGAAGAAAACTGGCGCTCAGATTCTCTGTGAGAGTTTAGTTAAAGAAGGGGTAGAGGTTATTTTTGGTATTATTGGTGGTGCTGTCTTACCGATATACGATACCTTTCCCCAATATCCTCAACTCCGACATATATTAGTTCGCCATGAGCAGGGAGCGGCTCATGCCGCCGATGGCTATGCTCGAGTTACACATAAGGCGGGAGTGTGTATTGCTACTTCGGGGCCTGGAGCTACCAATCTGGTTACCGGCATCGCCAATGCTTATATGGATTCAGCACCCATGGTAGCTATAACTGGCCAGGTAGCCAGAGCTGTTATTGGCAAGGATGCCTTTCAGGAGACGGATATCACAGGCATTACCATTCCAATTACCAAACATAACTATCTTGTTACCGATGTTGCTGAGCTGGCTAAAACGGTTAAAGAGGCCTTCCACATTGCCCAGACAGGAAGGCCGGGACCTGTGCTTATTGACATACCGCGGGATGTCCAGCAAGAGCAAACGGACTTTGTTTATCCCGATAAGCTTGATTTGCCGGGCTATAAGGTTGTCTCTCGCGGGCACCCAGCTCAAATTAAGAAAGCAGCAAAGCTCATTAACGAAGCTGAGCAGCCTGTTATCATCGCTGGCAGGGGGATAATTATTTCCCAAGCCTACGATGAGTTTAGGGAATTTGCTGAGAAAGCACAATTGCCAGTGGCTCACACTCTCCTTGGTCTGGGCTCCTTCCCTGGAAACCATATACTTGATCTTGGCATGCTGGGGATGCATGGCACACCTTGCGCCAATATGGCAGTGCAAAACGCCGACCTTCTCATCGCTATTGGCATGAGATTTGATGACCGAGCTACAGGAAATACCAGGGAGTTTGCTCCACATGCCCGCGTCATTCACATCGATATCGACCCCGCAGAGATTGGAAAGAATATCCCCACCGATGTTCCGGTAGTCGGAGATATAAAAAGCGTGCTCACAGCCCTGAATGAGGAGATTGAGAGAAGAGAGCATGTGGATTGGCTTTCCCAAATAGAGCAGTGGGGGTATGAGCATCCATCGCTAGAAATCAGGCAAAGTGATGAGCTCTTGCCTCAATACATTATTCACCAGATCTACGAGGCCACACAAGGTGATGCTTTAGTGGTTACTGGGGTGGGGCAGAATCAAATGTGGGCGGCACGATATTTTGTTTATACCAAGCTAAACAGTCTTATTTCTGGGGGAGGTTTGGGCCCCATGGGGTTTGAGCTACCCGCGGCCATGGGAGTCAAAGTTGGTTGTCCTGAGGAGGTGGTATGGTGTGTTGCCGGCGACGGCGGCTTTCAAATGACTATCCAGGAGTTAGCTACCATAACACAGGAAAACATTGGTGTAAAAATAGCTATCATTAACAATGGATATTTAGGCATGGTAAGGCAGTGGCAAGAGCTATTCTATGGACGGCGCTACGTTGACACGAAACTTTGGAATCCCGATTTTGTCAAAATTGCCGAAGCGTATGACATTCCTGGTGTCAGGGTGACACGAAGAGATGAAGTCATCCCGGCTATACAGAAGGCCATGGAGTACCCTGGAGCTTTTCTCATCGACTTTCTCATTGAGCCTGAGGAGAACATCTATCCAATAGTGCCGCCAGGGGAAAGCCTGGCCAGATTTTTCGAGCCATCAAAGCCGGAAGTATTGGAAGGAAAAATCTAAAAATCAATTATAAAATGCCCCAAAAGGCAAAAACAAAATTCCGATGGCCAAAGGAAAGTTTTGAATTTAGAAATTAGAAATTTGAATTTGTTTAGAATTTAGAGATTAGGATTTAGAATTTATCTATCGGGGGGCAAATTGACTAATACAAAACATACTTTAATAGCTTTAGTGGAGGATAAACCGGGGGTGCTTAATCGAATAGCTAGTTTATTCCGGCGGCGCTCCTTTAATATTCAAAGTCTTGCTGTAGGTGGTAGCGAACATCCCGGCTTATCTCGCATGACTACTGTTGTTGTTGGTGATTCTGCTCAGGTAGAGCAGGTGAGAAAGCAACTGGACAAGCTAATCAACGTGGTTAAAGTCTCTGATATAACCGAAGAAGACATGGTGGCCAGAGAATTGGCCTTAATTAAAGTGAAGGCTACTGCCTCGACAAGAAGCGAGATTATGCAAATCGTTGGTATTTTCCGGGCTAACATAGTTGATGTTGCTCCAGGTTCACTGACAGTGGAGGTGACCGGTGATGCAGATAAGCTGGATTCTCTGCTCGGCCTCCTTCGTGATTTTGGTGTTAAGGAGGTTTCACGAACTGGCAGGATAGCCTTAACTCGCGGAAGCAGTTCTTAAATAACTGCCGATAGTTGATAGCTGACGGCTGAAGGTTAACAGGGAGGGATTATGGCTAAAATTTATTACGACAAGGATGCTAACCTGGATTTGCTCAAAGGAAAGACAATTGGCATTATTGGCTTTGGGAGTCAGGGACACGCCCATGCCCAGAATCTAAGGGACAGCGGCTGCCAGGTCATTGTTGCTGAGTTACCAGGCACTGAAGTCTGGGAGGCGGCAAAGAAAGCTGATTTTGAAGTAGCCACTGCCGCTGAAGTAGCCAGAAAGGCAAATATAATTGTTATGCTAGCTCCGGATACTTTGCAGCCCAGAATCTATCGGGAGTCAATTGAGAAGGAGATGGCCCGGGGCAAGACACTTATGTTTGCTCATGGTTTTAGTATCCACTTTTCTCAAATCGTGCCTCCAGTTGAGGTTGATGTTGGCATGATAGCGCCTAAATGCCCGGGACATATGCTCAGAAGACTTTATACTGAGGGTTCAGGAGCTCCGGCCTTGGTGGCTATCCACCAAGACGCCTCGGGGAAAGCAAAAGACACAGCTCTGGCCTATGCCCAGGGTATTGGTTGCGCTAGAGCCGGGGTTCTGGAAACGACTTTTGCTGAAGAGACTGAGACCGACCTCTTTGGCGAGCAAACAGTGCTTTGTGGGGGAGTCTCTTCTCTGATAAAGGCTGGCTTCGAAACATTGGTAGAGGCTGGCTATCAACCGGAGATCGCTTATTTCGAGGTTTGCCACGAGTTAAAGCTCATCGTTGACCTCATATATCAAGGTGGTTTGAGTTATATGCGCTACTCGGTAAGTGATACGGCAGAGTATGGAGATTATACGCGGGGCCCACGAGTCATTGATGATTTGGTCAAGGAGGAAATGAGGCAAATCCTGGCCGAGATTCAGGATGGCAGCTTTGCTACAGAGTGGATTTCGGAAAACCAAGCCGGCCGCCCCAGCTTTAATGCCATGAAAAGAAAAGAGGCAGAACACCCAATTGAAGTCGTGGGCAAGAAACTCAGGAGTATGATGCCCTGGCTGAAGGGATAAAAGAAAGTGGCGGGACGTAAATTGTTTTCGCAGGAAGTTGTCTTTAGCTTTATCGGAGGGGTACTAGTGACAGTAGCTTTAGTGCCACAGCTGGTCAAGATATTCAGGCTCAAGAGCGCTGTAGAGATAAGTCTGCCGTTCACCGTCTTACTCCTTGTGGGTATGCTTTGCTGGCTACGCTATGGTATATTAGTTCAATTATTCCCTGTCATTCTTTGGAATGCAGTGGGGGCAACTCTTGTGGCTACGCTCCTGTTTACCAAGCTAAAATACGGAAGACGGAGATGATTCCCTGGCTGAAGGGCTAGGTTTTATTAGAAAAGCTTGCTACTGACACACTACTGCAAGCTCTAAAAAATTTTGTAAAACTTTGTAATAATCTCCTGGCGCACATGCCAGCCCAGGATGGTGATTCTGGTTAGCTTTATCTTATAATAACATTTACTGAAAAGAGACTGGGAGGTGTGGCTATGCCATACTGTCAATACTGTGGGGAAAAAATAGATGAAGATGCAGTGTTTTGCCCTAAATGTGGGGGAAGTTTAGTTGGGGAAGATACAGGATGGGAAGAGTTTCAGATCCGGGAGAAAGTTGATGTAGCGAAACATAGGGCAAATATGTATATTATTTCGGCAATAGTTCTTGTAACGCTGGGAATGATGGGCGGTAGTATCCTTTTTGTCTCATCGAGTCTGCTTGGGCTTTTTGGAATAGTGCTTGTTTGCTTGGGCATTGGATGTACTGCGTCGGCTGATCGATATGAACACAAAGCCAGGAATTTGAAGAAACGACTCAGGCGGGGAATTAACCTGAAGTTGTATTAGTAATATTAGTGCCTAAATTTACAATATCTTCTAGTTGGTCCTCGCAGAGTATTTCTCGTACACGCTTCTTGAAATTATGCTTTACTGAGCCGGGTGACTTTGGTTTAGTCTTAGATTGGAAAAGGCTGGCCTGCGGTGGAGGTAATTGGGATAGTATCAACGTGACTCCCAAAAACAGAGCTTTCTCTTTCAGTTAAGCAATAAGGCCAACTAGGATCCGTTCATATTGGTTGACTCTATGCCACCTAGCCTCGCTATTATCTCATTAAGGCAAAGTGCGCCTTAGTTCAAACACCACCGGGTTTGCCGGGTCAGGACAGGCAACAGTAGTCTTGTTTTGGTCTTGCTCCCAGGGGAGCGAACCGCCGAATTGCAGGACTTGGGCAAAAGGAAAAAGGGAGTAAAAAGCCCATGAACAAAGGTTAGGCGGAGTCTGTTGTCCGATGACAAACTCATCACCAGCCTTGTGTTGAGCCGCGCACGTCCCCTTCTGGGATATTACCTTAGCTATCACAGCAGACATCTCAACCTCCTATTTCACTACCGATTGGACTAATACCTTTTATCTTCATTTCTGGTTAGGTCGACCTGAGTTTTCTATAATAGCATATTGTGGTATAGCTCAGTACAAGCGAGTGGCTGATGTACAAAATGTGCGTCGTCAGGGAAAATTGCATACCTGGGACCCGTGTTCCAACCTACATCGATGAAAAGCATTGGAAACCAATACAAAATCGCCTTGTCAGCCACCATAACGGGTTGAGCTAGCTAAGCTTTGTTGCTATACTTGATTTCGAAGATGACTGACTGGAATTATTGCCAGAAGGACTTAGGAATATCTTTCCACCAGGAATCTTTACTGGAGCAGGCCTTTGTGCATCTATCTTATCTTAACGAAAATCCTGGTTTCACCCGGCCTAGCAACGAGCGCTTAGAATTTCTTGGTGATGCCATCCTTAACTTCATTGTAACGGGAAAGCTGTATGAAGAGTTTCCCAAATTACCTGAGGGAGAGCTAACTGAGATTCGTGCCTCTCTAGTTTGCCGCGATACTTTGGCTGAACTAGCTTCTTCGCTCAGGCTTGGTGATTGGCTCTTGTTGGGACGAGGTGAGGAAGCAAACGGAGGAAGGGCGAAGGCGAGCAACTTAGCAAACGCTATGGAAGCACTGATCGGTGCCTTATATTTAGACCAGGGGCTAGCCAAAGCCGGGAGATTTATTCTCAGGCAGCTCAAGCCGGAATTGGAAAAAATCAAGGCGGGGAAGACAACCCCAAACTACAAGGCATTAGTGCAAGAGCTCATCCAGGGACAAAAGAAGCCAACGCCAGTTTACCGTTTGGTGGAAGCTAGTGGTCCTGACCACAGTAAGCAATTTACCGCCGAAATCCTGGTAGAGGGGGAGGCATTGGGCAGGGGGACAGGAAAGAGTAAGAAAGCTGCTGAGAGCCAAGCAGCAAAGGCAGCTTTGGAAAAACTGAGGTGTAGCTATGGGTAGACGAGATTATAGACGGCGAGAGCCAAAGAAAGCCAAGAAGGGGACGCAGAAAAGCAAACCGATTTCGGAATTCGTGCCCCAGCTGGAGACAGAGGTAATCAAGAAAAAGAGGAAGCCCGCTGAGGAGTACGAGGAATAGGTAGTTGGCAGCTTACCTGGAGCTTTACCGTAGTGGCAAGCTAACGGAACGGATAGATGCGGCTGTATCTTTGCTTGAAAGTTGCTCCGTATGCCCTCGCAGTTGTGGTGTGAATCGCCTGGCTGGCGATGTAGGCAAGTGCCGCACACCCCGCGAAGCAATGGTGTCCAGCTACGGGCCTCACTTCGGCGAGGAAGCCCCATTAGTGGGCAGACATGGTTCGGGTACTATATTTTTCACTAACTGCAACCTTAGGTGTCTGTTCTGCCAGAATTATTCCATTAGCCAGCTAGGCGAAGGCCAGAAAGTGAGCAAAGAAGAGCTGGCTTATATGATGCTTTCCCTTCAAGCTAAAGGATGCCACAACATAAACTTGGTATCCCCAACCCACGTAGTTCCTCAAATTCTGGAAGCACTGGAGCTAGCAGTGGAGTCAGGCTTGCATCTCCCCTTAGTATACAACAGCGGTGGCTATGACTCGGTGGAGACCTTGAGGGTACTTGACGGCATTGTCGATATTTATATGCCTGATATGAAATATGACGATGAGGAGACTGCTAGAGAATTGTCGGGCATTGAAAACTATCCTGAGATAAATAAAGCAGCAATCAAGGAAATGCATCGGCAAACAGGTGACCTGGAGATAAACGAGGAGGGAGTGGCTCAACGAGGACTCCTGGTTCGCCACCTGGTTTTAGCTCACGGGTTAGCAGGAACAAAAGGGATAGTGAATTTTCTCAGCAAAGAAATTTCCCACAACACCTATGTCAATATCATGGCTCAATACCATCCCTGCCACAAGGCTTTTCAAATTCCAAGTTTAGGGCGGCGAATATCATCCGCAGAATTCCGTGAAGCATTATCATTAGCCCAGGAAGCAGGGCTAAGTCGGCTGGATAAGATCCATCCCATAGAGATTCTTCGCATTCGCTCAGAATGACAGAAAGTGGCTCAGGATGACAAAAAGGGGCTGGGAATGACGAGGATGACTCAGAACAACAAAATGGCTGATGTGGCACATCTTTCCGCCATAGTTTATGGTCGCGTGCAAGGCGTTTTCTTTCGCTACTTCGTCCGCAATGAAGCCGGGAGGCTAGGTTTAAAAGGCTATGTTCGCAACCTTGCCAGAGGCGATGCTGTGGAAGTTCAAGCTGAGGGAGAGAAGCGGCAGTTGAATAAACTACTGGGGCAGCTTAAAGTAGGTCCACCAGGAGCTCGGGTTGAGAGGGTGGAAGTAAAGTGGGCAGACTATTCAGGGCGGTTCGACGATTTTAGCGTAAGATATTAACAGAAAATTAAAAGTCAAAGCTTAAAAACCAAAATGGCAACTCAAAATGCAAAACTTCTTAATTTTTGCCTTTTGAATTTCTTAGTCCTCAAGTTGAACCCTACCCTCACTAATCAGTCTTAAGTGCTCACAGTCAACTCCAGCTATTTGAGAAGCCTTAAGATCAATTTCATGAGGTTCGCCAGCCAGGATTTTCCCGTAATCATCCACTTCCCCTTTCGTGGGGTCATCAGTGTAGAAGAACTTTTGACGGGCTTCAATGATGCCCAAATCAAAAGGCAGGGTGAAATAGAGGTCAGCAAGGACTTTTTCGATACCTAATTCATACAGAGCTCCCCAACCACCCGATTTGCCCTTTTGATACTTGCTCACCGGCAGCAGACTCAAAAGGTTCGCTACACTGAAGTGACCAGAGCTACCACCAACCTTGAAGGGGGTAACGCTGATCAAGAAATCGCTGCGCAACACCACATTGGGCACCCACAAACTCTCCACAGCATAGAATTGAGATAAAGGATTCTGCACCTCTATAAAAATGGAATCCCTGATATCGAGCATGAGAACGTGATGAAAGTTATATCCTAAAGCTTGATATATTGGGTAAATCGATTCGCCGCTAGGAGTCCCATCAGCAATGAGGATATCGGCATTACTAACTTTCCTGATGCCTCTAATAATAGTATTCAGTAGTTTGGGACTTGTAGTTACAGGGTACGGCAAGGGATAACCAGCACAGGGTTTGATCAGAACTCGTCTTGCCCAGGAAAGCTGGGGGGGAGGAGTAAACACAAAATCAGAATCTTTGACAATCATTGACTTCGTATCAGTGGCCAAATTTCAATAACTACAAAGCTGGTTGCAATAGCACGATTTCAGTAGCAGCCGGAAGCCTTTCTCGCTCGAACTCCGCTTCACTATCCCCTACCTTTCTCACATTTTTCTTGCCCTTAAGGAAATCCTCGACACCGGCTATAGGATAGGCACACCTGGGCGTCTTAAAATGCATGGGCATAACTACTTTTGGCTTTAATTTATCACATACCTGGCTAGCTACAGGTGCATCAATGGTATAGAAGCCACCCACAGGAATAAACAGTATATCTACGGCACCAATTTCATTGACCTGCCCTGGACTAAGCACATGTCCTAAATCACCCAGGTGACAAAGCTTTATATCATCTACGGTGAAACAAAAGATAGTGTTAGGTCCTCTTTGTGTGCCCTGGGAGGCATCATGATAAGAGGCGACGCCCTTAAACTGAATACCTTGGGCGGTTTTTGTGCCGTTACCTTTAATCACTTCAGGTTTCCCTTGCACTGCGGAAACATTACTGTGGTCATCATGTCCATGGCTTACCACAACAATATCAGCAGTTTCCTCGATGGGAGAATATTTAATATCCCCACCCACAGCATAAGGGTCGGTAATTATTCTTACACCGCCCTTAGAGGTGACCAAAAAGCAAGAATGCCCCAACCATTTTACCTTCATATAGCCTCCTGACTCTTCGCCTCGCTCAAAGCTAATTCGACTAAGGTTCTGACCCCGACTCCAGTAGCCCCTTTTATTATGTAGCCACTCTCCTTGTTCGAGGAAGCAGTGCCGGCTATATCGATATGAACCCAGGGGGTATTGTCAATAAATTCAGCTAAGAAGAGGGCAGCGGTGATGGCTCCGCCATACCTGTTGCCGGTATTCTTAACATTGGCAATTTCGCTTTTGTTTTGCTCCTTATACTCCTCAGGCATGGGCATTTGCCACATTCTCTCGCCGGTTCTTTCCGCAGCTCTGAGGACTTTATCTACCAGGCCTTGGTCGTTGCCAAAGAGACCGCTATAAAGGGTGCCTAAAGCAACACGACAAGCTCCGGTCAAAGTAGCCAAATCTATCAGGGGAGATAAACCAAGCTTCTGGGCATAACTCAGGGCGTCAGCCAGGATAAGCCTTCCTTCGGCATCGGTGCTTATTACTTCTATGGTCTTGCCATTCAACACCTTCAATACATCTCCTGGTTTCAGGGCGCTGCCGCTGGGTAAATTCTCGGTAGCCGGAATAATGGCGGTGACATTAATCTTCGGTTTCAACTGGGCAATAGCCCCAAGTGCTGTCATAACTGCCGCAGCACCAGCCATGTCATCCTTCATCTCACTCATTCCCTCCGACGACTTAATGGAGATTCCCCCGGAATCAAAAGTTATGCCCTTGCCCAGAAAGCCAAGGGCTTTTTCAGAACGTTCATCTCCTTTATAGCTGAGAGTTATTAGCCTGGGGGGCTGGTTGCTTCCTTTCGCCACCCCCAGGAGTGCTCCCATGCCCATCGCCTCCATGTCCTCTCGGTCAAAGACTTTGAACTCTAAATTATATTTGCTGGCTATTTCTTTAGCTGTTTCAGCCATCTGGCTGGGTGTCATGTAGTTAGCTGGTTCATTAACCATATCCCGAGCCAATTTGGTAGCTTCAGCTACCACCTTCCCCTTGCCAATGGCCGACTCCAGGATTGGAACTTTCCCCTTTTCTCTTACCACTATCAGCATTTCTTCGATATCCTCATATTCAGGCTTCTTATATTTGGTGAAGCTATAAAGCCCGAGAAGAGCGCCTTCAGCTATTGCTTCAGCTGAAGCTTCAAGCTCAATACCGCCTATGCCGGCACCATGAAGTATTGTAGCTATCTTGTGACAATTCAATTTACGCAATGCCCGACAAAATTCTCCGGCTACCCCACGAATTTTATCCATATTGAAATCCTGGCGCTTGCCCAATCCGGCAATAGCTACTATCCCTGCCCCGACTTGTCGGGGTTTCCCAAACGTATGGACAATGTTAACTTCTCCAAACTTACCCTTAATCTCACCTCGACTGATGAGAGAACTAATAGCTCCGTCCAAAGCTTTATCCACAGCAGCGGTAGCGCCGCCCGGTTGTTCCACACCTTCAAAAAGATTTACCACAATGGCATCAGCTTCGATTTGAGCTATGTCTCCAACTATAACTTTAATCTCCAAGATTCGTCTCCCTGAAATGTGTAAATTTTAGAACATTTATTTTACTTTATTTGGATGAAGAATTGAAGAGGTTAATAAGGGAAATTTTGCTCTTATCTCTTTGTTGCCCGCACAATCTTATCGATTACGGCAGTAATATCCTGCGAGGTATCAACAACAAGATGATTGCGAGAAATTTTTTCCCTTCGAGGCTTCATTTTATTGTACACTTCCCAAGCGGCTTCCGAGTCATACTGAGGCATAGCTGCTTTTTCTCGGGCCAGAAGGCGTTGCCGCACCACTTCGGTGGGAGCTTCAACCCAGACCAGGATGAGCTTTGCCCCTGCTCTTTCTGCAGCGCGGTATAAATATTCTCGATGGTGCTCCAACAGGTTTGTGGCATCAAAAATGACAGGTATTCCCTTCCTTAAAAGCTCTTCGATGAGAACATGGCAAGCAGAGAAAAGCCGCTTATTTTCACTTTCCTTATACTGGGGGGAAGGGAACAGGATTTTTCGCAAAGTATCACTTGCTAAGATGAGAAAAGACAACCCTTCAGCCAGCTTGCGGCAGAAAAAAGACTTACCCGTGCCGGGCAAGCCACTGACCACTATAAGCGGAGGCTCTACCTGGGGTTGAGGTAAGCCATTAAGGCTTTGTCTTAATTTCTCTACAGCTTCGTCTAAGCTACCGGCCATAACATCACAATTATCACCATGAGTCAGCTTATGTGTCAAGATGCCGAAGTTACAGTGCCACCTGACATGATGGGTGAAGAGGCAGTGTCCGTCGCTTAGAGCGACAGGGGCTGGAAGGCAAAGGATGCACGGTAAAATTCGAACTCTCCACTCATACTACTAATGTCATTGTGCATTGAAGCCTTCATATCCCCGCGGGTGACCATCAGGCGCACCGCTTTGAAGGCTTCGAGCCTATTTTGTCGCTGTTTTGGCTGTTTTAAGGAATGCGGTGACGATGTCTGGGTCGAACTGAGTGCCAGCACAGCGCTTAATTTCGTCTATAGCTTCTGCGATGGACATTGCCGGCCGGTATGGTCGGTCGGATGTCATGGCATCAAGGGCATCGGCTACAGCTAGGATTCTGGCCTCCAGCGGTATGTCATTGCCCGCTATAACCTGATGGAGCCCACTGCCGTCATAACGGTCATGGTGGTGCTCAATCATCTCGGCTATTTTCCCATTAACCAACGGCCGAACAATGTCGGCGCCGACATGAGCGTGAATCATAATGTGCTCGTACTCTTCACGTGTCAGCTTGTCGGGCTTATTTTGGACAAGCTGGTCAACTGCAATCTTCCCGACATCGTGGAGTAAACTTCCCCAGCGCAAGTCTTCCATATCCTGTGCGGATAGACCAAGTTCATTGCCTAAAGCTAGTGCTATCTCGGTCACCCGGCGGGAATGTCCACCAGTGTACTTGTCCTTAGCTTCGAGGGCAGATACCAGTGCCTCAATGGCACCGAGGAAAATTTTTCTAATCTCTCCCGTCTGCTCCTCAACTTTTTCCTCCAGAAATTGCTGGTACTCCCTGATCTCGAGCTTTAGACGCCTTTTCTCGAGAGCTCTTTGGACAGCCAGGGAAACCTCCTCCAGGTTGAAGGGCTTGCAGAGGTAGTCATCAGCCCCCTGCTTCAGGCACTGAATGGCAACATTAATATCAGTAACAGCCGTAGCCATAATAACTGCCGTGTCAGGGTAGCCTGACTTTATTTCCGGGAGGAGTTCGATTCCTGATTTACCGGGCATCTTTATATCCAGAATAACCAGAGCAATCGGACTGGTTGCCAGCGTGTTCAGGACTTGCTCAGCAGCATCCGCTTCCTCGCACTGGTAGCCTTCTCTTGATAATTTCTGGTAAAGGACCCTCCTGATTGCAGCTTCATCATCGACGATAAGTAATGTTTCTCGCTGGTCAAGCATGCGCTCAATGCTTTTCTCGTTGGCGTTAGCCTGCTTCATGGCGTTCCCCTGATATGGTCAGTGACTGTTAATGGGCAGTTCGACAACAATGGTGGCCCCTTTACCTGGCTGGCTCTTGGCATATATCTGCCCGCCGTGCTCGGACACTATCCCGTGGCAGATGCTCAAACCAAGCCCGGTTCCCTTGCCTGCTTCTTTGGTGGTGAAGAAGGGGTTGAATATCCGGCTCAGATTTTCCCTTGAGATACCCGGGCCGTCATCAGCGATTGAAATCCTCACGGTACTGTTCTGTTCTTTGGTGGTAATGGTCAGGGTCCCCCTCTTATGCGCCTCAGTAATAAAATATTCGGCGTTGATAATAATGTTGAGGAAAACCTGCTGCATCTGGAAATAGTCAACCTCGATTTCAGGAAGGTCAGGAGCAAGCTGCCTCTTGATCTCGATACCATTTACTTTGTGCTCATAGGCACGTAATTTCAGCACGTCCTCAATAATGTTATTTATCTGGTTAAGCTGCTTCACGGGTGCGTGCTTTCGGCCAAACGTAAGGAGATTCTTCGTTACATTGGCAGCCCGCTGAGCCTCGTTGTAGATAAAAACTAGATCTTCACGGATGTCGTCAGGGATATCCTTCTCCATGAGCAACTGAGAGAAACCGATGACGCTCGTGAGCGGGTTGTTAAGTTCGTGGGCGGTGCCGGCTGCCAGTTCGCCAATGGAGGCCAGCCGGTCAGCCATCATAAGCTGCTCATTTTGTTGCTTTTGCTCAGTAACGTCTCTGGTAATATGTACAGTGCCGATGACCTCACCTTTCTCATCGAAAATCGGTGATGTTGACTCATGGAGGTATTTTCCCAGGTTGGATTCGTAGAACTCTGCCACCGCAGGTTGCTTAGTAGCCAGCGTCTGCTTGTGAGGGCAGCCTGATATGGGTTTTTCCCCCTTGTGTAGCTCATAGCAGTGCCCGCCGATGATTTGACGGGGCTTTTTGTGAAAAATGTCGGCAAATGCCTTGTTTGCCCGCAGAATCCGAAAGTCCCTGTCATGAATAGAGATAGCGTCACTGATGGAATCAAAGGTATCCCTCCATTCCTCGGCTGCGCGCTTTATCGCCTCCTCTGCCCGCTTGCGCTCGGTGATGTCTCTGACAAAAACCGAGATGCCATCTCTGGAAGGATAAGCGCCGATCTCAAAGATGTAGTGCCTACCGTCAATATCAAATTCGTTTACAAAAGTCTGTGACTTCTGTGTCCTCAGAACGGCACGGTACACCTTTTCCGCCATTCTCGTTCCAGGCGTGTCCGGGAAAATTTCCAGGAGGGATTTCCCAATCGCATCCTCCGCCCGAGCTCCTGTCAGAATTTCCGATGCCTTGTTCCAATAGGTATATCTCAGATGCTCGTCCATTGCGAAAAAGACCTCGGTGATGCTGTTGGCAAGCTCCCTGTAACTCTCTTCGCTATTTTTTAGCGCCTCTTCTGCCCGCTTGCGCTCGGTGATGTCCCGGTCTATGCAGAAGATCAGCTTCTGCCCCCCATACATGATCTTACTGATACTGATATCAACGTCAATGACCGAACCATCCTTGCGAGTGTGCTTCGTCTCTAAGTGTAAACCCTTCTCGTCAACATTCCGTCCCATCTCTAGTATTTGCTCGGGTGGAAAATTTTTATCCCAGTCCCAGGTATGGAGCTTATAGACTTCCTCGAGGGTATAGCCGAGCATCTCGGCAAAGCGCTGGTTGGCCTCTACTACCTTGGCGTCGACATCGAGGACGACTATCCCGTCCAGGGACTTGTCGACCAGGAGACGGCGCCTCGTCAATTCATCGGCCAGCGCCTGCTCCTGTTTCTTGCGCTCGGTGATATCCCTGATAATCTCAATACAGGAAACAATCTTTCCCTTAGCGTCTCTGATAGGGTTAGCCGTAGGCTCCCAGAAGGCAACCTTACCCGAAGGTAATTTTACCTCCTTCTCCACGCTGTGGGATTTACCATCTCTAAATGCCATTGCCACCGGACAGTCATTGCACACCTTATCTTTATGGGCGTAGGCCCGGTAGCATTTCTCTCCCAGGTGGTCACCAAGAATTTCCTTCAGCGACTCATTCTGATAAATGATGTTATAGTCCCTATCTTGGATGGTGAGGCCATCTTCCATGGCATCTATTAATGATTGCAGCTTATTCTTCTCGGCTTGAAGCGTCTCCTCTGCCCACTTGTGCTCGGTGATGTTCCTGCTAAGCTCAAGACAGGAAACAATCCTCCCCTTGGCGTCTCTGATGGGATTAGCCGTATTCTCCCAGAAGGCAACCTCCCCCGAAGGCGTTACCGTCCTCCTCTCCGAGGTGTGTGACTTACCATTCTTAAATGCCTTTTCTACCGGGCAATCTTCACAGATACTTTCTTGGCCTTCGTAGACCCGGTAGCATTTCTCCCCCACGCGGTCACCGCCAGAACTTATTCTCGCCGGCTCATTCTGATAAATAATGTTATATTCTGTATCTTGTATGGTGAGGACGTATTCCATGGCATCTATTAGTGATTGCAGCTTATTCTTTTCGGCTTGAAGCGCCTCCTCTGCCCGCTTGTGCTCGGTAATGTCCCGGGCTAGCTCCAGGCAGGAGGTAATCTTACCCGTGGCGTCTCTAATGGGGTTAGCCGTATTCTCCCAGAAGGCAACCTTCCCCGAGATTACCGTCCTCCTCTCCGAGGTGTGTGACTTACTATCCTTAAATGCCTTTTCTACCGGGCACCCGTCACACACTGTCTCCCTGCCTTCATAAGCTCGGTAGCATTTCTCCCCCCGGTGGTCGCCACCAGAAGCTATCCTCGACGGCTCATTCTGATAAATAATGTTATATTCTGTATCTTGTATGGTGACGGTGTCTTCCATGGCATCTACCAGTGATTGCAGCTTATTTTTCTCGGCTTGAAGCGCCTCCACCATCTGCTTTCGCTCGGTGATATTCCTGGCAATCTCAAGGCAGGCGTCAATCCTCCCCTCGGCGTCTCTAATGGGATTAGCCCTAGTCTCCCAGATGAGAACCTCTCCCGAGGGCGTTACCGTCTTCCTCTCCGAGATGTGGGATTTACCATCACTGAATGCCTTTTCTGCTGGGCATCCATCACATACTTTGTCTTGGCCTTCAAAGACGCGGTAGCATTTCTCCCCGGTGCGGTCACCCCAAAGTTTCTTCACATGCTCAGACATATAAATAAGGTTATAGTCTCTATCTCGTATAGTGATGTGGTCTTCTATGGTATCTATTAATGATTGCAGCTTATTCTTTTCGGCTTGAAGTGCCTCCTCTGCTCGCTTGTGCGCGGTGATGTCTACGAAGTTCCCCAGAGTTGCCCGTCTCCCACGGTACTGGACGGAGGAAACTGACTCCATTACCCACTGAATGCTGCCGTTCTTGTGGGTCACTCTGAATTGGTATGGCGAGGTGAGTTCTCCCTTCAGCATCTTTACGGCATTTTCTCTGACCAGCTTCCTGTCTTCGGGAACGGCAAGCTCTAGAGCATTCCTGCCCAGCAATTCATCTTCCCTGTAGCCGGTGTTACTCTGGAAGGTGGGGTTGGTATAGCAAAACTTTCCATCCTGTACGATGTAAAGTCCAACTGGCGATTTGTTGGCTAGAGTCGCGAATAAGTTTTCTGTCTCCGTTTCTTTGACCGCTAATCGCATGTATCCACCTGCTTAGTTTTCTCTACTTATTGCAGTAACATGGCTGGTCTTTGTTCTAATGGTCTCCAACTGAGCTGGGGTGAATAATCTCCAGCCTCGCCAGTCCCGGTACTCGACGTCGGAAAATATCCCTTCTTTTAACCACCTGAAGAGGGTGTTTCTACTGATGCCGATCATCCGGCAAACCTCGGCTGTCCTGTAATAGGTCTGGTCATTAATAACAACGGGCATATGTTCCTCTCATGAAACTACTCAACTATGCCATACTATACTATACTCATGTTTTGGAGAGTGTCAATCACCCATTCGTACCGGTTATTCCGTTACTTTAGTTCTGGCCTGTTCAGTGGCTCCTGTTGGCCGGATACCTGATGCAAAGCACTGGCACTGTGTCTTCAGTCCTCTATTCCGCCTGGCCACCAGTGGAATGGGGTCGCCACATTCTGGGAGAGAAGCTGGAATGAATGGCAACCAGAAGGACGCTGTTTAAAAATGTAGTTGCCCAATTTATTGGGCGAGGGGGCCTGATAAATCAGGCAACTACATAAATACCCAAAATGGAACGGGAAAACAAAATTAACCAGCCCGAATATTAGCAAGCAGGCTTATAACAGGAGAGTTTTCCCAAAATCCCCCTCTTAAGATTAAGAGGGGAAAGGGGAGTTATGAATAAATACCTTTATAACGATCCAACTACAAAATCAAGGCGACCCTGTCTCAGGTAACCCCCCTTTACCCCCCTTATCCTAAGGGGGGCGTGGAGAGACCCTAATTTTTGAGAGGGAGCTTGTGGGAAAAACTGAACTATTACGATTTTGGAAAAACTAAACTGTAGCAGGAGTAGTTTCAAGTAGATTCAATTTCTGGTGAACGACTGCCCCGATTATAGTTTCATCATGGGCGAAACTAGTTCTTCGTCTTTTCTTAATTCGATAATGCGGTCGCGGATCATAGCGGCTTTTTCAAACTCCAGATTCTTGGCTGCTGCCTTCATCTGGGATTCCAGTTGCTTGATGAGTTGAGCCATTTCCTCCTTGGAAATGGGAGTAACCGCATAAGGAGCCCTTGTCTCGGCTACCGCTTGAACTCTCTCAGTTATATCCTTAATTGCCTTTCGGATTCCCTGGGGAGTTATGCCGTGCTCCTTGTTGTAAGCTTCCTGAACCTGGCGGCGGCGGCCGGTTTCCTCTATCGCCTTCTGTATGGATTGAGTAATGGTATCAGCATACATTATGACATGGGCGTTTAGGTGTCTGGCAGCACGCCCCATGGTCTGAATGAGCGCTTCCTCTGACCTTAGATAGCCTTCCTTATCAGCATCGAGTATGGCTACCAGGCTCACCTCAGGCAAGTCCAGCCCCTCACGAAGGAGATTGATACCCACTACCACATCATAGACGCCAAGGCGAAGGTCACGGAGAATCTCCACTCGCTCTAAAGTCTCTACCTCCGAATGCAAGTAATGAGTCTTAATCTCCATTTCCCTCAAGTAGTCGCTTAATTCCTCTGCCATTCGCTTGGTCAAGGTTGTCACCAAGCAGCGCTCCCCCTTGGCTACCCTGCTTTTTATTTGATAAATAAGGTCGTCAATTTGCCCCTTAACTGGCTTAACCTCCACGGTAGGCTCCAGTAAACCGGTGGGGCGGACTAATTGCTCTGCCACTTGTTGACTATGCTCATATTCATACGGCTTTGGTGTGGCCGAGACGTAAATAACCTGGTTGACGTGCTTGTTAAACTCCTCAAAATTCAATGGGCGGTTATCCAGGGCTGAAGGGAGGCGAAAGCCGTAATCAACCAGTGTCTGCTTTCGAGAGATATCACCGTGATACATGCCCCTTATCTGCGGCAGGGTCATGTGTGATTCATCGATGAACAACAGGAAGTCATCAGGAAAATAATCCAGCAAAGTCCAGGGTGTGCTTCCCGGTGCCCGCCGCTGGAGATGCCGGGAGTAATTTTCCACCCCGGTGCAGTATCCCACTTCTTGAAGCATTTCAATATCGTAATTGGTCCGCGCCTCAAGCCTCTGAGCCTCCAGTAGCTTTCCCTGACTCCTTAATTCCTTTAATCTTTCCTCTAGCTCGACTTTGATATCCTCGATTGCCGCCATCAACTTATCGTGGGAGGTAACAAAGTGCTTTGCGGGGTAAATATCCACTTGATCGCGATGAGCCAGTACCTCACCAGTTAGGGGGTCAACCTCTACAATGCGCTCAATCTCGTCCCCCCAGAATTCGATTCTGAGGGCTATCTCCTCATAAGCTGGCTGTATCTCCAGGGTGTCGCCTCGAATGCGGAATCTGCCTCTGGTGAAATCATAGTCGTTTCTTTCGTATTGCATATCCACCAGATGGCGGACCAGTTTGTCTCGCTTGTAGTGTTTGTTCCTTTCAATAGTAAGGACAAAGCTTCGGTATTCTTCAGGTGCCCCCAGGCCATAAATACAGGAGACCGAAGCGACAATAACTATATCTCGGCGTGTGAAGAGAGACCTGGTAGCGGCATGACGTAGTTTGTCAATCTCCTCATTTATATCGGTTTCCTTCTCAATATAGAGGTCGGTGCTGGGGATATAAGCCTCCGGCTGATAATAGTCATAGTAGCTGACAAAATACTCCACAGCATTTTCGGGAAGGAATTCCTTGAACTCGGTTGCTAGCTGAGCGGCCAAAGTTTTGTTGTGACAAATAACCAGGGTTGGCCTTTGTCTTCTCTCGATGACGTTGGCCATGGTGAAGGTTTTGCCACTGCCGGTGACTCCAAGCAGTGTCTGTTCTTGGTAACCTTTGTTCAAACCCTCGACCAGTTTGTCTATGGCTTGGGGCTGGTCGCCGGTAAGACGAAAATCGGAAACTATTTTAAACAATGTGCCTCTTATGGCAGGCGAGTAACGCCATCAGCCACCACTGCTACTTTGTTCACACTATCTAGGCTCACATAATATTTTAGCCCATGGCTTAAGTGTTTTGCGAATTTTTAGAGATGGTAATCTCTGTTTTGGGTGCAATAGCTTACTGCATTGTCATACATTGAAGCGAGGAGTCAACTTTTGCAGGCTTTGCCTTCAGCCTCGTTTATAATAATCTTCAGGAAAAGGCAATCTGAAGCTTTCTATTTCCTGCTCATGCCTCAACTTTAATTCAGATATGTAATTTTTCGGAAAATGGATTTTGTTTATAGCCTCTACGAATTCCAAGTGGTCTTTTTCGATCAAATCAAAAAACTTTTCAAAGTATTCTCTTTTGACAACATCTATTGCAAATACTTCACTCGTTCCATAGGCTGTTCGTAGTTGAACATGGTCTCGTTCTTCTACTTCCATATTGCCATTCTTCAATTGTGCCTCAAATAGAAGTCCATCTAAAACAACTGTCGGAAAGAAGAATGAGGTGTAAACCCCCACCTCATTAAGGCGCCTTGAGCACAATTCCATTTGATAACGCAAAAAGGTGATTACTGAGTCTATAGCTTCATAAATTTCGGATTTTCCAGAAGGCTTTTTGAACGCTTCAACGTAAGAGATACATTTGGGCACTTTCTTGTTCATATAATGGTTTTGATGTAAATCTTTATAAATTTGGCCCAGCAAGGGGTAATCTTTCACTTTGTTGAAATACAAATCAAACTCACTGACATACTTAGTAAAACAGAACAGATCCATATTTTGATGCATTCCTGATGAAAAGAATACCCATGGCTTACCCTCAGATTTCTTACATGCTATGATCATTGACGTACTAGTATGTTGTAAGTTCTCCTCTCTTTTAGGGTTGAGATTAATCTCTTCAAAAAAGGCATATAAATCTATTTCCCTTAAGTTTCCTTCATATGTATATCTCATATTGGGCATTCGCCCGGTATTCTTTTTAGAACAAATATCAAGGATATAAAATTCCAAGGGAAATCCTGATTTTTCAATTCCCCTTTTGATTTTATCGATCATATCTTCCATTAAGCCCATTCCTTACCATGCTAAGTCTTCGAATTATCTCTCCATTAGCTCTATATTCTTAATTTGCCTGTCTCACCTCTCAGCCAGTGGTTACAGTGTCATTTTAACCTTTCTGCCAAGCCTTCACTTAGGGAATCCTTGTGACCCAGAGCTAAGCAATGAAACCTGCGCCATCTATATGTGCTTGAGCAATTCGGGCTCAGGCATCTGTCTGGGCCTGGCGCCAATATTATTTGTTGTTATACCACTTATACTCATGCCATTCAAGCAATGATATTTTTGCACCAAAGTTACCGAGGGGGAGAGATTTTATTTACCCAAAACAGGCTTGATTTATTTATCATATCCTTTACTATTAGGGGCAAAATTAGTCTATACTCCTGTAAACCTCGGGGTAATTTATTATGAACACGAGGGAAGACGCCTTAGAAATCATTTATGAAGCCACTCAGGCAGTTTATCCGGAAAACGCGGTCAAAAGGGCCTTAGAAAATTCTAAAAGTGAGGGAAATATAAAAGTCCTAGCTATAGGGAAAACTGCTTGGAGAATGGCAAAAGCTGCGAGGAGCTAACGAAAAACATGCTGGAAGGAATTTCTACAACATTTGACAAGAACTCCATTAATGTACTGAATAAACACAAAAAGCTTGTTTGAGACATCAAGCCATGTTAGAATTTTGTTATCCTCGATAATAAAAGAAAGGAAATTGGTGATATGAAGTCCTATGAGGAACTCGCTAAAGAGCAAGCGGACAGAGAAAGCACCCTCTTATCCAAGTTAATGGGAGAGGCTGGGATAGAGGAATTGGCTGATTTTGAGGCCGGGCTAAGCGGGCGGCAAAGCGAAATCTTGTTCAAGATAACCACGGAGACAGAAGATACTGAAAATGCCTTGAATCAGGTTGAGCAGCTTGCTCAGAGGCTTAGGAAACATCTGGAGCGGTTAAAAAAGCTACATCGAACTCTCTCTAAGTAAGGTTAAGTCACGCAAAATATAGCGCAATGCCGTCTGAGTCGGAAACATCGGTTAGACTTCGTTTTGCGCCCAGTCCCACAGGGTACCCACATTTAGGCAACATCAGGACTGCTCTATTCAACTGGCTTTTTGCTCGCCATCACGGCGGCAAGTTTATCTTACGAATTGAAGATACTGACATTGCCCGTAAGGTGGAGGGTGCAGTGGAGGTAATACTAGATAGCTTGCAGTGGCTGGGATTAAACTGGGATGAAGGGCCTTACTTCCAATCACAACGATTACCCATTTATCGTGAAATTGCCCACAGATTGCTTGAGGAGGGTCATGCATATTTATGCTACTGCTCTCCAGAGCGATTAGAGACGATGCGCCAGGAACAGGCAAAACGTAAACAGCCACCGAAATATGATCGCCATTGTCGAGATTTAACACAACATGAAAGAACTCGGTTAGAGGCAACAGGTATTACTCCCGTGATTCGCTTTAAAACACCTCTTGAAGGCGAAACCACTTTCTACGACTTAACTCATGGCCCGGTAACTTTTAAGCACGATACCTTAGACGACTTCATCCTGCTCAAATCCGATGGTTATCCCACATATCACCTGGCTAGTGTAGTAGATGACCATTTAATGGCTATCTCACATGTCCTCAGGGCTGATGAGTGGCTTTCCAGCACTCCTCGCCATGTTTTGCTTTACCAAGCTCTAAATTGGCAAGCTCCGCAATTTGCTCATTTACCCATGATTCTGGGACCTGACCGTGCCAAACTGTCCAAAAGGCACGGTGCTACTACTATCACTGAATATCAAAAGCAGGGATACCTCCCAAATGCAATGGTCAATTTCTTGGTGCTTTTGGGCTGGTCGCTTGATGATCGAACTGAGTTATTATCCCAAGCAGAATTGATAAAGCACTTCTCTCTGGAAAGGGTAGGCAAAACAGCGGCTATTTTTAATAAAGATAAGCTAGAATGGATGAACGGGGTTTATTTGCGCAAACTAAGCCTGGGGGAATTTGTCCAACAAGCCATGCCATTTTTAGATAGAGATTTGCCAAAGTCGGTAGAACGCCCATTGAACAACAGTTACGTCAGCCAGGTTCTGTCTCTCATTCAAGAACGAGCCAAAACCCTGGCTGAGGTTCCTCAGCTTGCTAGCTTTTTCTTCCTCGGCGAGCTGCAATATGATACAGGCCTGCTTTTAAGAGGGAAACTGGATGCCCAATCGGCTGCTAAGGCTATTACAATTGCTTCGCAAAAGTTGGAGGAAGTAACGACCTGGGATGCCACTGCGCTTGAGGGTATCCTGCGCCCTCTGGCCGCAGAGCTAAACTTAGGCACAGGGGAATTGTTCGGTTTGTTAAGGGTAGCTGTTACAGGGCGTACTGCGGCACCACCATTGTTTCAGACCATGGCAGTATTGGGAAAAGAGAAATGCCTGAAACGATTCGATACGGCATGGCAGTCGCTATCCACTTATTTTAGCTAGAATGCCACATGTAGCTTCGTAGCAGGACTCTAAATAGTCTTTGGCTCCTGCCTCGCCTGCTAAAATGGTCGAAAATTTACAATCTTTGGCTTTGGAGACCCAAAAGGTATTGACAAAGCTGTGTTCTTATAGTAACAATATAGGTGTAACAAAATTAAAAGGAGGGCATGATGGCGACAGCTTATTGCATGAAGTGCAGGAAAAAGGTGGAGATAAGAAACCCCATGCGGGTTACACTCAAGAACCGCAGACCAGCAACCCGGGGTGTCTGTCCTGTCTGCGGCACAAAAGTATTTAGAATAGAGAAACGCTAAATTTCTACGGCGGTCACCGGGTGTTGAGAGGGGTCACGCATTGATATTACCGCTATTTGCATTTGCGTGAACTCCATAGGCGAGCGGGGTTGAATCTTTAGGGGATATTTATTCCTAAGGGCATATTGGTATCTTTTTGGGAATAGTCTCAAAAAGTAAAAACCACAGAGCTTGTTATTTCTTTTAGACTGTGGGTCAAGGTTTGTGTGTCTGCATATCTTATATTTAAAACCCTCTGGGAAATTTTCTGGGCTTCTCGCTGGAGATATTTGCATTCTCTTAATAAGGGTGCACGGATTAATCTATTCCCTCCCAAAAATATATAATCCAGCGTGTAATTCTCAAATTCCTCCTCGATTCTATTGCTAACCTTTCTCAGAAAATCCTTCTTCTGTTCTTCAGTCCTGCGGGCAAATCTTTTTTCGCTTCTTCCCCCTTTCCTATGTTCCTTATGGATATACCCTGTGCCCGTTTTTGATTTTACCAGATTATCACGATGGAAAACTCCTATAGAGTATGCTCCCCATGTTACCACCACCACGCCGATAACATATACTCGTTCCGGGGTTTCTAATAGGGGGGAAGCATCAAACTCATCTGGTGAAATTCTATCTTCAGTAATAGGAAATGACGGCAACACTATGTATTTATTGCCGTTTTTTTGCCAATATATGGCTGCTCCCGTATTGTACCTTGCAACTGCTTGAGCTACAGCTTTGATGTTGACTGATTCCTTAATTTCGTGGGTATATGTATTGTATTGGGGCCGAAGCGATAGTCCATTTATACAATAGGGAAAAGAAGAAGGTTTTATATACAGACTTATACAGTCTCTAGGGCTGCTTTCGAGTCTGGACAAAAGTTTATACAGCCGAGTTTTGCTGAGAATCTCCTTTTCCATGTTGATTTCCAGCAGTGGAGAGGGGCTGATCTAGTTCAGATAGATGGGTGACACATGCATGGATTATGAAAGGGCACTATAATGGTTGCATTATGAATGTTTATTGCACGATGCCGGGATATAAACGCCTGGCGAGTATCCCCAAACTA